>OLPO01000025.1_pt1 | contig 155800 bp, 189 predicted proteins | sample 1672831 | NCBI WGS metagenome assembly OLPO01 (sample SAMEA3136728, study PRJEB25190) | human gut metagenome | reverse complement strand
TTATATTATATTATATTTCTTTGGTTCTTTCTTTCAGCCTCTTGCTGAATCACCCATCCCACCCGTTACCAAAAGATAAAATTTCAAACTCAAAAGGAGAATAACACAATGGCAGAAATACGAGAAACCGCATACAATCAAACCAATGACAACAAAATAGCAGAGATATCGACTAACGAAACGGTATGGATCAACAAGCTGCTGCGACTTGCCGGCAAATATCCTAACGAGATACATATTCTTGAGCACCCAGATAGCAACTACGGTGTGCTTTTGATTGAGCTACCCAAATCGTGGTTTAAAATCAGTCCACCTAGAACGTGTAACCTGACTGATGCACAGAAAGCGGCGGCATCCGAAAGACTCAAAAATGCTCGTCAGAAACGTACATCTGAAGTGTAAAAAAATGATTTTAAAAACGCACCAATGAGTTTTCAGGTAAATTTATATGTTCTACCAATTGCGTTTTAAATTTGCATAAAAAAATACTATTGAATAGAGGAGCATAAAATGAGTATTGATTTTTATAACCAACATATTTATACCGCACGAAAAGAGCACGAATGCACTTTATGTAGACGCCCCATATTGAAGGGTGAAGAATATGTTTATACTGTTTGTAAATGCTATTGCGAAGATTTGTATACTTCCAAAATGCATCTTACTTGTGATGATTTGACGCATCGTTATATCCAGACTCTGGAGCCAGATGATGAATATAGTGAGATTGACGTGCTGGATGATATTCGTGACCAAGTATGTTCAATTTGTGAGGACAAGGCATCTTGTAAGTGTAAATATTGGGATGTACCCAGGTGCTCAAAAGTTATTGAAACATACCGTTTGTAAGAAGGAGAGTAAAACGATGGCAAGAAAATATTTAAATGACCTCGGCATAAATGATAATTTTATGAAACTAAATCCCAAAGATTCTAGATGGACAAGATGGAATAAGGAAATTGAAGAATATGGATTCCCAGATTATGAAACCTGGTGTCTAGATATTTATTTTTATTGCTGGCTTTATGAGAGGTTGAAAATGTTTTTAGAAGTTAATTGCATAGATTTAAATGTCCATAAATTCAATTTTGAAAACAAAGAATATACTCAAAAAGAGCTTATAGATAAAATGTTGCACGGATGTGAGCTTGCCCTTTCTGAAGCATTCGAGAATAAAAAGCTGACAGAAGACGAAGAAAAATCAGTGTGTGATATTCCTTGGATTTGGGCAACGGTAATGCCTGCAATGTGGTGGTAGGCGAAAATATCTCGGACATGTAATAATTATACCCTATGGGAAACAAATAGATATATTATTAATAGATTTTTGTACCTCATAAAATATAAATCAAAGAAAGGAAAACAAATCATGGCAAAAAAGAATGTAACCATTTACACTTGCGACTGCTGTAAAAAAGATTTTTCAGTTGAGGGTAACAAGACCACAAACAATCCATTATACCAAGTTAATATACCTTCAAGAATTTATGATTGCGAAGGACGTGGGTATTCTGAGGGGCTGTCACGAATAGAACTATGCTCCGACTGTTATTTGGAATTTTGGGATTATGTTCAGGCTAAATATCAAGTAAGTGAACTCTATGATGTATCTATAAAAAAAATGTTTTGAAAAGATTGATATTAAGGAGACTATATGAACTATACACCACCAAAGCGCCGGATTATTCCGCAAGAAGAGCGGAAAAAAGTATACGAAAAATATAATGGACATTGTGCATATTGTGGTTGCGAAATCACCTTAAAAGCAATGCAAGTTGATCATCTTATTCCAATGCAATTTTATGATATATATAAAACCCAAGGCATTGATCTTGATACCTTTGATAACTATATGCCCTCGTGCAGACCCTGTAACCATTATAAAAGTACTTTTACACTTGAAACCTTCAGATCAATGCTTGAACGACAACCTGAAATATTGTTAAGAGACAGTGCAACATATAGAACTGCCGTAAGGTTTGGTACAGTAACCCCTACTCCACATAAAATAACGTTTTATTTTGAAAATCATGAAAATGAAAAATGAATTGGAAATTGAATAAAGGAGAACGAAAATGATTAAATATATAAATCGTGATGCACTTGTACATACTTTGTTAGACAAAGGCTTTTACCCTGTTATTGTAAGGAATGCTATCGAAGCCACTACGGTAACAGACGTAGCACCTATAATACACGCGCATTGGATAAGAACGGTAGATATCGATGGAACTAGACAATGTTCTTGTTCAAACTGCAAACACACCCGATGGGGACTAACAAAAGCAAAATACTGTTCGTACTGTGGTGCGCTTATGGATGAAGGAGAAGACGAAAAATGAAAAAAGAAAAGGTTGTTGAGCTAGACATTAATGATATTGTCAAAGCACTTGCTGATGTTGGCATCAAAATAACATTAGGTGATAAAAAAAACGATAAACTTGTTGCTGTTGATGACTATGGCAACAAACGTATATTAGACAAAGATTTTAATATATTTGAGGATGAAGGTAGCTGCATAGTACCACCTGAGGGGTACAGTTTTTCAAAAAAATTTCCAGCATGGATAATTGCTTATTGCGTTGATACGAATTCATGGTTTTGTACAAACCAAAGATTTTTCTACTATCAATATCTAAAAGAATTTCAATGTGAAAATGATGCTATTGATTACTTTGAGCATCATGTAGACGAATTTGTTGAGTTGAATATAGAGATAAGAAAAGAATTAAATCAGCCGTATAATAATTGTGTATTTCTTGAAAATAATGCAATAACATATATGAAAGGATTGAAAAAGGGAGAGGAAAAATGTTAAAAATTTATCACATAAATCATTGTGTGTCTATTGATGGTACTGAATGGCGAAAAGTTGGTTATACTGGGTATTGCGTTTCAGATGAAGATTTGAATGAAAAGATATCTTTTGAAAATTTATCATTCGAAGGAGCATGTGAATATCTGTCCAAGCATTTTATTAATGGTCTTTGGATAGCTAATCCGTTGCTTTGTCGTAAACCAATTATAAGAATCCGCCCTAGTAGTTCTTGGGAACCTATTTCGTATAAAAAGTTCAATACACTGTCTTATAAACTGAAGTATACAGAATGGACTGATGTTACTCTTGAGTGGATTATGAAACATTTATCTGTTGACCAGTGCATTCAGTATCTTAAGGAGCGTGGCATAATGGCTTGTCCTGTTTTGAAAGGAGAGTAAAATGAATTACAACGAATGGATTGATAATATTATTTCTCAGCTACAGAAGCTAAAAAATAATAACGAAGAAGCGAACAGATTAATTAGTTTTTACAGTGGTGTGTTAAATGCCCTTGGAGTGTCATATGAAACAACATTTGCTTTAAGTGACATTAGTGCAATGTACACTCTTCAGCAAGCTGGTTCGGACGAATGGTATTCCTTTGGATATGAATATGATGCACGAAAAGAATGTGAAAAGTTAATTGACAAGGCTAGAAATGAGATAGTAGAAAGAATAAACAATTCATAACAATTGATAAAAGATTTTATATTTATATAAGGAGCAACAAAAGATGAATGAATTAAAGGTGTTTGAGAACGAGGAGTTTGGCAAGATTAGAACAATAATGATTGAAAATGAACCGTGGTTTGTGGCCAAAGATGTGGCAGTAGCACTAGGGTATGGAAGTGGTAAAGCTCCTATAAATGCAGTGGCAAAACATGTAGATTTAGAAGATAAAGGGGTCACTGAAATGATGACCCCTGGAGGAAGACAAAATGTGACAATAATTAATGAATCTGGTGTGTATGCACTCATTTTTGGCAGCAAGCTTGAGTCCGCAAAACGCTTTAAACACTGGATTACCCACGACGTCCTTCCGACCATTCGTAAAACTGGAGGCTATATAAATAGCGACGAATTGTTCATCGAAACATATTTTGAAGGATCGAGTGAAGAAACCAAAAATATTCTTCGGTTAAATCTTTCTAAAATTAGACAGCTAAATGAGGAAAAGCGACAGCTCCAGCAAACGGTTTCTGTTCAGGCTCAGCAAATTTCAGAAATGCAGCCTAAAGTAACGTATTATGACATTGTGCTTAATTGTAAAGATCTTGTAGCCATTTCTGTAATCGCAAAAGATTATGGATGGAGTGCAAAACACATGAATCAGTACTTGCATGAAAAGGGCGTTCAGTATAAGCAGGGCTCTATTTGGCTGCTTTACCAAAAATATGCTTCGAGTGGTTATACAAGTACTAGAACGTATACTTATCAAGATTGGAAAGAAGAATCACATACGGATATTCGAACATATTGGACTCAGAAGGGTAGATTGTTTATTTATGAGCTGATGAAGTCAGATGGTAATCTGCCGCTTATTGAACAGGAAGGAGCTATTAAATATGAGCACTGAAATTCTTAATGGAAAAATTACATTTACGAGGCTTGGTGAAGAACATGGTTGTCTCTCTGTCAAGCTGACTATTGAAGGAGCTGGTTGGGGTTGTGGCTTCGGGGACTATTGCCTCGATCATTGGTGCGCTAAAGCTGGAGAGCATTCATCTAGTGATGGTTATGGCGCAATAATTGAACTTATGAAAACTCTTGAAGTTGAATCTTGGGAGGATCTTAAGGGGCAATATGTGCGAGTTGAGTTCGAAGATTGGGGCGGTAAAATTCTTCGAATTGGACATTTAATGAAAGATAAGTGGTTTTCTTTCAAAGAGTACTTTAAAATAGTAGAAATGAATCAGCATAATACACCATAATATGAATAATTTGTAAATTACTCATCTAAGCTATTGACAAATCAATCCTTTTGTGTTATAATTACTACAGCACAAAGGGATTGATTATTTTTACAAGGAGATTTAGTATGCAAATTAATATTAATGTTGATGAGACACAGTTCAAAGAGTTGATGGATAAGTCGCTTGCTGCGCTACCAGAAGAAAAGCTTCAGGAAGTTGTTTTAGAAGGTTTTCGAACGTATTTAACTAACACTAATGTGTTGAAAGAGTTAATAATGGCGAAAGACGCTTGGGGTTATGAAATAAAACCCACACAGTTTTTTCAAGAGATTATGCTTAGAACAACTAAGACAAACAAGTTAAATGACTTACGGGACGAAATGATTGAGGTTATTAGAGAAAATTTTGATGAAATTATCCATAAGGCAATGGCGCAGATTGTTTGCAATGGAATATTTAATGGAATGGAAAGATCTATTAGTAGTATAGCACAAACAACTTGTAATCAAATCATCAACGAAAGGAAAGAATATGGAAATTAAGACAGAAGTAAAAGTATATAACGTTGATATGGAATGCCCTCAGTGTCATAAAGGAAAAATGCGCCCAACAGGGACATGTCTGGATCTTTTTCTATCTACATATCCACATAAATGCACGAAATGTGGATATCTTGAAAATTATCATCAGACATATCCATATATGACTTATGAGAAACAGAATGCCGAAGAAGTCGTTAAAAAGCACTTGAGAAAGACGCGTCAGAGCGAGTTTTTAAAGATGTTCCCGAACGCGATTTTGACTCCGGAAGGTAATATAATCATATGTCCCGCCAAGGTTGATGCAACACACAAATGCCACTTGACCAATACGAATTCATTGGCATGTAAAAAATGTGTGCAAACCTACTGGCTGACCGAAATTGAAGATGAAAGTGAGGACGAAACATGATTCATGTTGATTTGCCGTATGATTTTGGAACATTTGTAAAAGTGAAAGACGAGGAATCCAATCTAATTCGTTATGGTAGTGTAGCGACATACGAGGTTATGGATGATGGATATCTAATTTGGGTTTCTGGTTACAAGGAACCTTGGTGCGGGGTGTATTTACCAGATATGGTTGAGCTAATGAGTGATGATGAAATTGAGGTGCTAGTGAAAAAATATGAGGCAATGTTTGAATAAATTAATTGATGAAGAAATAATTGATAAAGTATTAGAGTTTAGAATAAAAGTAAAAACAAATACTGGCAAAGAAAAATGGATTCTTTTTTCGGATATAAAAGGATATATTAGTTCTGCACTATCTTGTAAGCGTGATGATGGCGCACCATGCATTGAGTTTAACATGGAATGCTGTGGCTACACAAGACAGATTATTGATGCATTATAAAAATATAATTTTGAGAGGCAATTACAATGATCGATTGCAAAAATTTAATTATTGAAGACATCACACCATGGCACGGCGATGTGTTTGATCATCCGATCTATGAGTACTCTTGTAAACTGTCTAAAAAGAAAATCATACCTCACATTCATTGCAATTATAAGCGATGCAAAGATTATGTCCCTGTTAATGAAGATGAAAGTGTGAATTATAAGAAAGGAAATTAACAATGAAAGACTGTAAAGACTGCAAATATTTTAATGGATATGACTATGATGACGGCACACCTGAGTGTGATTACGAAGGAGGATATGAGGCTTGTCCGTACTGCTGTGAAGGAGATGTGGAAAAAGATAAATGCAAAATCACACTTGATATGCCCGATATTACGACATTTATCAAGCACACTGTTGCTAATACAGTTCACAAAGCAGTATATGATATGATTGATATTTGTGTTAAGTCAATGGTAAAGGACAAAATTGAAGACATTGCGGAAGCATATGTTAAAGAATCGCTTAAGAAAGTCGTTGACGATGAGATCAAGGCTTATATGCAAAAGGAGATTACTATAGGTGGCGGATGGCGTGAACCTGAAAGAAAGCTGAGTAGGAATGAGTATCTTGCTGAATGCACAGCTAAAGTCATTGACGAAAAGCTCAACCCTGAAAAAGTTGCAGATATAGTTAGAAACTATTGTCAGAGAACAATCGATGACAACGTTGCAAGCATTAAAGTTGCTGTTAATACAGGCATAAAAACTCAGTTTGACGAAACGACGAGAAAAGCACTGTCAGATAATGTTGTTTCAATGCTTATGGCGGGAGATACATATAAGAGACTTTCGGACAGTATGGAGAGAATACTGAAATAAGCGAAGATGAAAGGAAGAATAGAATGGATGCTGTAGAATTTCTGAAACAAAAAACAAGATTGTGTGATACTAGTGATTGTGTGGATTGTCCACTTTCCCGTTGCAATAATGGTAAATCTGATTGTGATTGTAGTAATTTTATTCTGGTATTTCCTAAAGAAACAGTTGCGAAAGTAGAAAAATGGGCTACAGAACATCCGCCGAAAACAAGACAAATTGAGTTGTTGAAATTATTTCCTATGACAAGAATGATAGATGGAGTAATTGATATATGTCCTATAGCTTTTGTAACGAAACCTGATGGTTCGAGGGAGTGTTTAATGACCGATAATCTACCAATAAGTCAAAATTGCAAACAATGTAAACGTCAATTTTGGCTTACTGAAATAAAGTAACGATAGGAGGAATGTGGAATGAAGCTATATTTTTTAGCTCGTTCGGGAGAAGAGGGGCTGCTTGCTACAGTGGATACTGAGGAAGAAGCGTTTTGCGAGATTCAAAAATTTTTAGATGAGCATAACTTCACAAGTTATTATACACGGATTACGTTATTGCCAGATGGTGGTAAGTGGATTGATGTTGGCAGCCACTCAGAATTCTTCGAAATAAGATCAGAAAAAGAGGAGGAATAATTATGACTGAAGAAATTGCAAAGATTTATGATTTTGTTGCTAAAATGGAGGATTTATATTATTCGAAGCTAACGGGAGGAGAAAATCCAACATCTGCTGATATGATCGTAATGGCTCAAGCGTCAGCATTCCAAAGAGTTAGATATTTTATTGAGAGTTTGGAAGAAGAGAAAGAGCGAGGAAAGGAAAATGACAATTGAAGCAATTAAACAGATGCTCGGTACTTCTACATATGATTTTTTAAGGAATAACGAGCATCTTGGTGATAATATTATGTTTCTTACACTTGGTGGTAGTTATGCCTATGGAACTAATATAGAAACTTCAGATATAGATATCCGGGGTTGTGCTTTAAATACCAAGGAAGAAATATTAACCAATAAGAAATTTGAACAGTTTGTAAATGAAGAAACTGATACTACTATTTATGGATTTAATAAGATTGTTGGTCTTCTAACGAATGTGAATCCTAATACTATTGAGTTATTGGGTTGTAAACCAGAGCATTATTTATACATATCTCCTATTGGTCAGGAGCTTTTAGATAATAAGAATATGTTTCTTTCAAAGAAATGTGTACACTCATTTGGGGGATATGCCTCAAGTCAGTTGCGTCGTTTGGATAATAAGGCGGCACGAGACTTGGGTCAGTTTCAGCAGGAAGCTCATATTTTGAACAGTATTAAAAACGCAGCTTGTTCGTATAAAGAACGTTATTTTGAGCACGAAGAAGACGCAATTAAGCTGTATATTGATGAGTCGGCACAGGAAGATTATGACACTGAAATTTTCATGGACATTAATTTAAAGCACTATCCTTTGAGAGATTGGAAAGGTATGTGGTCTGATATGAACAATATTGTTAAAGATTATTCCAAGCTTGGCAAGCGCAATGCTCATGCTGCTTCTCACGGTAAGCTGGCAAAGCATATGATGCATTTAGTACGGTTGTATCTGATGTGTTTTGACATTCTTGATAATGGAGAGATTGTTACTTATAGAGAAAAGGATCATAATTTTTTAATGTCTATTAGAAACGGTGATTATTTAGACGAAAATGATAAGCCGACCAAAGAATTCTTTAATATTGTGGATGAGTTGGAATCTCAGCTAGAGATGAAGAAAAATAGTACTATGTTGCCGGAAACTCCAGATATGAAGCAAATAGAAAAATTTGTTATGAGCGTTAATGAAAGAGTTGTCAAGGGAGAAATGTGAATGTCGGAGAAAATTAAAATATTTGGTGAACACCTAATGCCTGTGTTTGAGCGAATAGGTATTTATCCAAAAAATATTTATCATGGCAAGATAGATAAGTTTGAACATTTTGAGGTTTGGGAATTGACTCTTGAGGAATTTGCGAAAATGAATAGTATATCTCATGATAGATATCATGCTATTATGCCTAATGGCTCTTGGTGGGTTCCAGCGGCAAAGGATTTTGATATGCAAGGTGAATAAAATGACGGAAAAGATAGTGGTAGGTAACAAAGTTGAGAACTATAAACAGGCAACGTTAGTTAGTTTTAGTCAGATTGATAAAACATGGTGTGTTGATACTACTATTCCAAAACATTATAATAGATTTCTTAGGCAAGGTTGGAAGCTTGTTAGGGAATATGTTTATGATAATGGAGAGATTATTGGTGGGGTTTTTGAGGCACCAGAAAGAGCAATTACTGTTCGAAGTGTTACGAAGGAATAAAAAATATGAGTAAATAAATGTAAATGATTTGTAAATTAATATCCTGATATATTGACAATTGTCTGTTTTTGCTGTATAATATTTACAGTACAAAGTGATTGGGAAGGAGACTTGTTGAGATGTCGGGATTTTTTATTATCATACCCTTGTTCATGATGGAATTATACTGGATAAACCAGTATTTTGCGGATTGATTACAAAACAAAGTGATTGAGGTGGTGAACACATGGCAAAATCACAAAAAAATCAAACTTTTGTGCTAAAAATTAATACTAAATATTTGTCGAAATATAATTGGCATTTAACTTTTAAACTAAGTGAAATTAGAAAACAGCCACAATTGGTAGTTAGTCTTGGCTCGTCTCAAGTATTGAGATGGTTAGAAAAAGAACAATGCCGTCAAAATAATGATTTTGAAGCAACAAAAATTAAACGAGAAATTAAACAAATCAAAAAACAAGAGAATAGCATTGAGAATAAGAAACGAATTAGTACTTTGTACGATCAGTTATATGAAAAACAATTTCAACAAGATTATTTAATGCTTGTTATGGATTCTCCAAAGGACTATAGATATGTATGTAAACATGGATTCAAAATAACTATTGATTATGGGCATACCATTAGGACTGTAGAATATAAAAGGTTTCTTGGAACCGCAGGTTCTATTAAAAAGAGCACTATTATTTTTGTCAATAAAGAAGTTCATGATATCTTAATGACAAAAATTAATAATGGACGCTATGAGGGACCCAAAGGGGACGAAGCACCTAAAAAATACAATGATATTGATTTAAATTATAAATTTATTGCAGCAAAAATCAATGCTTATTTTGCGTTACAATGTTCTGCTAGTATTGCCGTTCCTTGGCCACGCATTATTGTAATTAATGATGTGCATACGAAGTTCAAGGATGTCGTAAGACTTGTAAAGAACACTGGTGGTGATAATCCAGAATGGCCAAGCGTGACGGATGATATTAAGACGGAAATAGAAATTAATACTTGTGATGGTATGGGATTTATTTCTCCTGAAATGAGTGCTGAGTGGGCAAGAGCCCTAAATGAAGGAGATGAGCCGTTATCTGGGTTTAATACTCGTTGTGCATTCTTGAAGGGGATGGTATTTACAGTAGATTTTAAGAAATTTGCTGAAGAAATGGCGCATACATACATTATTAAAGACGCATGGGGAGACAAGAGAGACGTAAGGGATGCGGACGTTATTCTCACTGTTTCTATGTTAAAATTATGGGACTCGTATGCTGGCTATGAAGATTATTATAATAACTGTATGAAAAATGAATATGAGTTTTGTATTGCAAAAAGTACACCTCATGAATTACGTAATATTCACACTACAAACTACCAATATCTTCAAGATTTTTCATTTACAGATGAACAGGTTGATGAATTAATCAAGCCAACCGTTACAGGAATTAAGGAATGTCTAGGGTTAGATTGGAAAAAACTGATTTTATATATGTGTGGTACTGGACTTGATGAAAAGAATGTATTGTATATGGATCCTGTGTGTAAGGCAATTATGGCAAATCCAGAACTCGTTCAAGATCCTTATGTGAGATCTAAAGTTAGTAGGATGATTCAAAAACGAATTAATTCGGCAAAGATAGGTGTATTGGACGTAGAGGGTGATTATAGTATTGCGGGCAATGACCCATATTCATTATTACAGCATATGTTTGGTCTAGAGGTTACTGGTTTGTTAAAAAAGGGAGAGTGTTATCATCAGTATTGGAAGGACAGAGGAACAAAAGAAATTTGTATATTTCGGGCTCCAATGACAACAATTGAGAATGTGTGCAAACTTAGTGTTGTAACCAACTTCGAGATGGAGAAATGGTACAAGTATATCAAAACATGCATCATACTTAATAGTTGGGATACTACGGCAATGAGATGTAATGGAGAAGATTATGATTCGGATTCAAATTTTTGTACAGACAATAGAGTTTTACTGGATGCCTTTGAGTACAAAACTACTCTGATGTGCGTACAGGATAGTATGTCCAAGAAAGTACCGACTGAGGAAGATTATATAAAATCTGACATTAATGGTTTTGGTGATGCTATTGGAAGTGTTACGAACAAGGCAACAAACATGATTTCTTTGAGAGCTCAGTTTAATCCAGATAGTGAAGAATATAGGAGATTAACGTATAGAATTAGTACAATGATGAACTATCAGCAAAACGCTATAGATAGAATTAAGGGCGTTGTCGCCCGTCCAGTGCCTAAAGAATGGTTAAATTCAAAAATGTTTAAAATTAAGGACAATGATGATGAAGATACTATTAGAGATAAGCAAATAAATACTAACATAGCAGCAGAAATTAAACCGTGGTTTTTTATCTATCGCTATTCTCAGTTAAAAAAAGAGTTAGATGAATATATTAAAACTGTTAGATCAAATTGTAAAATTAGGTTTGGTAAAAGTTTAGATGAATTATACACTTCAAATGACAAAACCGAGGAAGAGGAATTATTTGTATATAACTACGAAAAATATATGCCTGTGAGCAGAGCACCTGGAACAATGAACCGTATTTGTTGGAGAATTGAAGATGAATTTCAGACTGTAGATGTATTTCCTGATATTGAGTTTGATTATTCAATATTAAAAAGTAATATGACGTATGCTCACGAAGAATACGTATCAGTTCAACAGTTGTATGATGAATATAATAAAAATATGCAATTATTTTTAAAGGGTATTAAGAAAAATGAGTCTTCTAAGGAAGAGAGAGATGCATTTATGTCTCGACTGATTGAAGATTTTACTATTGCTTGCTATGAGAGATGCCCAAATACAGAAGCATTAACTAACATTCTTATCGATATATGTTACACATCAAATAAGAATAAGTCATTTGCGTGGAATATTGCTGGAGAACAGATTTTTAATAATGTTTTGAAAAATAATGGATATAAACTTCAATATCCAATCAAAGATAAAAATGGGAATATAGAGTTTTGTGGTCATAAATTCTCTTTATATACACAACAAGTAGGTGGTGATTTAGATGTTGATTCTGAATGAAGCAAAATATGCAAAGATAATCTATGATGGAAAAAATCAAGAAGAAAAATCTACTCTTGTTAAACTTAGATATGTTACTAGATACCTGTTGTATGTTGAACATATAGCTGATGATGAAAATTATATAAATACTGTAGCGTGGATGAAAAAATATCATGAAAATTTTGAGGAAAGTTATTATTCTAAATTGATTTCCGATGCTATAGAACAAGCACATAAATATCCATTTTATAATATTGAGAGTATTAAGATCACTCGGTCTGAATTGGACGTCATATCTTCTTTAGATAATTTGAGAGCAGAAAAAATTTTGTTTGTGTTGTTATGCATGGCAAAGCAGCAAAGCGTCTCGTGTGGTTTTACAAATGGTCTTGTAAAGTATTCTATTGTGGATTTGTGTAAAATGGCAAGAATATCAGTCCCCGCTGAAGATAGAGAATATATTTTACATTATATTTTACAGCATGGATTTTTAGAATGCCCAAAGAAGAATAATACTAAATGCTTGATTGTCAATTTTATTGATAATAGTGATGATGTGGTACTCAATCTTGGTGATATTGATTGTCGAGAACTTGCTTATATTTATTTAAGCTGGAAGAATAATGGCAAAGGATATGGTTATTGTGAATGTTGTGGACGACCTATGAAAAAATCTAAAACGAATCCTAAGAGGTTTTGCGAAGATTGTTCTAAAATTATAGGAGAGATGCCCGATGATAAGAAAGTTGTTTTATGTGTAGACTGCGAAAAGCCTGTGTTTATAGATAATATGAACACAAGAACCTGTCGGTGTGAAGAATGTCAACGAAAAAAGCAGTTGGAATATCAAAGAGCTTCCATGAAAAAGCTTAGAGAGAAAGAATAGGTTGTGAAGTGACCATTTTAATTTCATACAGTACAAAGTGATTAGGAAAAACCTAGGGGGAAATACACCTGACAAAAAAATAGGTCGAGATTTTCCTAATGAGAGAAAATAGAAAATGATTATTCTCTTAACATTTTTAAATACGAAACATACAAAAGGAGAAAACGAATTATGGATGAACTTATGAATATTTTAGCGGAAGTTCCAGAGTCAATAGCAAATCTTCAGCTTCCTGATCCAGAGCTTAGAGACTATTACAGAGATGAGCAGGATAGAATTTTCTGGGTTGATGGGGCAATTGATGAATCTACACTCGATTTAGTAAAATTTATCTTTAGATGTAATAAAGAAGACGGCAATAAGCCAATTGAGGAACGTAAAAGAATACTCATTATGATTGATTCTCCTGGAGGTTCGGTTGAAGTATTGTCATCTATTATTGGGGCAATGAAAATTAGTAAAACACCATGCTGGACATGTTGCTATTGTAATGCTTATTCAGCAGCTGCAGATTTATTGGCTTGTGGACATAAAAGATTTGCCTTACCGATGACTTCTATGATGTTTCACGCAGGTTCTGCTTGTTATCAAGGTAGTCAAAATGATATTGACAAGGCAAAAAGGTTTTTTGACGCTATGGGTAAAAGAGTTAATGATGAAGTCAACTCAAAAACTAAATTTGATAGTAAATTTATGAAAAAATTAAAAACTGATGATATGTATATGGATGAATGTCAAGCTCTGGAAATGGGTGTTATTGATGAGATTATTAATGATTTTTGTGATATAATTTGAGGTTAAATAAAATATGTGTCAGTCAATAAATTTACAAAAGAAAACTTCTATGCGTGGGAAACAAAATAAAAAAGATAATTCATATTGGTATGATGACGAATTACAATGTTATGTATTCTATTGGGAAGATCGTGAAAAAGTTATGTTAATTGACAAATGTGATTTTGCAGAAGTTAATAAGTATCGTTGGAAATACTTTGAACGTAAAGATGGGTATATTAGAGTATTGGCAAGAGTTGATGGTGTTGAAATGTCTTTATTAAGATTTTTAGGTCTTTCTGGATACGATCATAAAGATAGAAACCCATTAAATAATTTAAGAACTAATTTAAGACCTGCAACTTTTAATGCAAATGCGCAAAACCGTAATAAACAAAAAAATAATACTAGTGGAGTTATTGGAGTTGTATGGCACAAACAAAGCCAAAAATGGGAATCTAGAATTAATATTACCGGTAAAAGAAAAACACTTGGTAGGTTTAAGGATATAATAGATGCAATTAAATCACGTTTAATGGCAGAAATGCAATATTACGGAGAATTTGCTCCACAGAAACACTTATATGAACAATACGGGATTGTAGACACATATAATTCATAAAAAGGAGCCAAGCTATGGCAAAAAAGAAAGATAAGATTAAAATTTTTTTCGTTGGCGAAGCAGCAAATGATGTTACGGGTTCGTCTATCTGGATACAAACTCCAGATAGACAGATTCTGTTAGAATGTGGATTATTTCAGAGTTGTGGTAGCACTCTTGAGACATACAAAGTAAATAATAAGCATTTTGAATTTAAACCCAAAAATATAGATTATTTGTTCTGCCTTCATAATCACAGTGATCACATCGCGTTGTCCCCTCGTTTATATGCAAAAGGATGTACAGCACCAATGATTATGCCACAAGGTTCATATGAAATTGCGGAAATCCTTCTTAGAGATAGTGCCAATATTATGAGAGCTGATGCAGAAGAGCTATCTCTTAAATTTAAAAGAGATTATGCTCCAATTTACACAGATTCGGATGTTAATATGTGTCTTCAGCATTATACTGAATATCCAATTGGAGATATAATTCAGTTAGATGAATATGTAAAATTTAGATTTGTTCCTTCGGGACATATTCTGAATAGTGCACAGATAGAGCTTTGGATTACTTGTGGTAATTTAACTAAAAAAATTGTATATACATCTGATCTTGGTAACGTTCATATTAAAAAGTATTATGCAAATACTTTTGAACCTATTAAACGAGCGGATATTTTAATTGGGGAAACTACTTATGCTCGTCAACCTAAAATTGCAGACGCAAAGATGAGAGAAAAAGATTTAGAAAAACTCGAAAGTGTAATTAGACAGACGTGTTGCGAAGACCGTGCGAGAATTCTCATTCCAGTTTTTGCTAACGATAGGGCGCAAAATATGCTTACATATTTGTACGACACCTTTGGTAACGATGAAGCTTTTGATATTCCTGTTTTAATTGATTCGCCTATGGCAATACGTTGTTGTAAAGCTTATTCTTGTATGTTAGACGGTGAAGATGCAAAAAAATGGGAAACAGTTTTGCAATGGAAGAATATTCATCTTGTTGAGGATTCTGTTGAAAGCAAAGAGTGGAGAGATGCTAACATTCCTGTTGTGGTGCTAGCTAGTTCTGGAATGATTGTCAAAGGAAGGTCTACTGGTTGGGCATGTAGCATGTTACCTAAAGTTAAAGATAGAATCGTTTTCTGTGGCTTTTCGGCAGAAGGAAGCATAGGGGCTATTATCAAAGAAGGTAAACAGAAAACTATTACCATTTCGGGCAAAAAATGTGCAAATAAATGTCAAGTGACTAATCTTATGAGTTTTTCTAGTCATGCTCAGAGAGATACGCTTTTAGACTATTATAGTTCTGTACAATGTGAAAAAATCATATTGGTACATGGGGAAATGTCAGGCAAGCTTGACTTTGCTAAAGAGTTGCAGGAAAGAATTTTTAATAATGACAATACAGGTAAAGTTGTAGTAGCGCAGCGTGGATATGAGCTGTCCATATAACATAAAGTGATTGATATACAAAGGAGTAAAAGGATATGGCTAAACAGGGAGTAAATAAGAAATATTCAGTTTCGGCAAGTGGTGTTTTAAACATAGAAAATGGCATTTTGACTATTTCAGTAGAAGATATTGGAGATTTTCGTCTTGATGCACTGTTGCGTGATTTTGATGGTTGTCCTATCAAGTTTACAGCGGTATATGACGAGGAACAGGAATCCCCAGAGGTTGTTAATGTTGAAACGGGAGAGATTGTAGAATAGTAGATAGAACCAATCAAGCCTCTCAACGACGCTCAACTCGATTGGTCTTTCATAAAGGTTGGTGCGGAACCTTCAAATCCGCACTTTTGCTCTGATAGCTCAGTCCGGTAGAGCACTTGACTGTTAATCAGGGAGTCATAGGTTCAAATCTTATTCAGAGCGTCAATTAGCCTAGTTGATTATGTTTGCGGTTGTGTGGTTCAGCTCATTACTTGACTACTATTCTAGCAAGAAATCTATTCGCTATAGAGAAGGTTCTTCGGACGCTAGGCATATAACAGCATAAGTAATTGGTAGCATCAAGTGCGAGTGCTTGGAATGGAGGTTCGAACCCTTCTGCTGTTTTTTCATACAATAAAAAAATAAAGACAAGGAGAAAAATAACATGATTATTACAAGAGAAAAGATTATCCACGAGTTGTCTGATAAATGTCAGTTTTATCAGCGAGATATTAGGGTGCTACTTCGTGGGCTTGATGAAATTGTTAAAGAACATTTTAGTGAGGTTACAGATGATGAAGAAGTGGTTCTTCAGCTCGTTGAAGGGATTAAAGTTGGATTTAAAGTGGTTCCTGAAAGACAAAGAAAAAATCCCGCAACAGGGGAAGATGTAGTTTGTTCCCCCACATGCAAGCCATTCACTAAATTTAGTATGCCCTTACGAGACAGTATTCAAGAAGCATATGAAAATAGAAAAAAGACATCAAAAGAGACATAATGTCTCTTTTTTGTTATATAAGAAAGGATAGAAGATATGGAAGAGATACTAAAGAAATTACCTGAAGAAAATGAAAGTCAATATATTTGGAAAGTTGGACAAGCAAAGGATGCAGGCTTAGTTACTGAAACTTGGGAACAACTTACTCCAAGGCTTAATATAGAGCTTGGTATAGATGATACTGAGTGGAGGGGTGAGTCGGCTTTTCGTAAAAAATACAGAGTTATGCAACAGGCATATGATGATGTATTTAGTAAAAAGCAATTTGCTGAGGAACACAAGGATAAGATATCTGATGCAACCAAAGAACTCTATATAGCAAAAAAACAATTTGAAGATCAGAGACGTGAATGTCGCAAGTTCTGGACCTCAGAAGCGAGATTTGAACATTTAACTAATAAAATAATAGAATCTGTAAATTTTTTGTGTGAACAGCAGCCACTAGCTTTTAATGATTTTTATATTGGAGAGTCATATAAGGATGCGGTACTTTGCATGGCAGATTTCCATTATGGCATGATAACGGAAAATATTTGGAATAAATATAATACTGATATTTGTCGTCGGCGTGTACAAGAGCTTATCAATAAGACCATAAGGTACTTACAGCTTCATGATGTGCGAACATTACATGTGTTGCTTTTAGGCGACGCAGCTCATGGAGCTATCCATGCTAGTGCAAGAGTAGCATCTGAGGAGGATGTTTGTGATCAGATCATTAATGTATCCGAAATAATAGCAGAAGCAATCAACACATTATCCCAATATGTTCAGACAGTGAATATATACGCTACATACGGAAATCATTTAAGAACTGTGCAAAATAAAAATGATAGTATTCATTCAGATAATATGGAAAAATTAATACCTTGGTGGTTAAAACAAAGACTTCGTGATAATCCAAAAATATCAATCATTGAAAGTGAATATTATGAATTTATTTATTTAAACGTTCTTGGATATGATATTGTAGCAGCACATGGCGATTTAGAGAAATTTAAAAATTTTGGAGTTACAGTTAATACATTATTCTCGAAAAAGTATGGTAGAACAATTGATTATACTATTAGCGCAGACAAGCATCACATTGAGGAGTTTGAATCTTTAGGTATTGAGTCCATACTTACACGTTCGTTATGTGGTACTGACGAATATTCCAATAACAACAGATTGTACTCTGCCCCAGGTCAAACATTGATGATTTTTAGTGGTTCTGAGGGTAGAGAATGTACTTATAATATCAAATTAGATTAAAAATGAAAGTAGTTAAGGAGATTAAATTAATATGAATATAGAAAATCAGAATATAAAAAGTAAATTAGTTTTTGATTATCGTGCGTGCCGAGCGCTTTTAAAGAAGGGCTTGCAGGTAATAGACATAAAGCCTCTCAAGACTGATAAAACAAAGCCAGTGATAGTTTTTGCTGACACGCCTGAGTTTCAAAAGGCTTTTGCTGAAATTACAGAAGAACTTAAGAAAAAAGACGAAGCCAAGAATGAATCTTCGGATGAAATAGTCGATTAATGCCATAGTGGTCATTTTCGAAGAAAGGAGTGATACCTGTGGCAGGTCGTGCAATGGGTCCAAAAAAGAGATCGGATGACCCAATTAATAAAGAAGAATTTTTATGTTATTATTGTGGGAATAAAAAAGTAAGGTCGAAATTCTATGCATCTACGGATCCGTTCAATACCGTGGGCGTCATCCCTTATTGCAAGGAATGTATTGAAAAAATTGCTCGTAACTACAATAAGACTTCAAAACAGTTTGGAGATGTAACTAAGCAATCTTTGTGTGCGGCACTTGAAAGAATGGATTTGCCTTATCTAGATATACTTTGGGAAGCGTCATACAAAGAGGTTAATGCTCCAGATTTAGATAGACCAAAAACAAATGTATGGGCAGCTTATATTAAAAATGTCAAATTGCCTCAATATAATGGAATGCGTTGGCGTGATGGAGATTTGTTTAAAAAAGGTGAAGTTAAAAATATCGATGAAGATTTTGAGAGAAATTTAACACCCGAAGTTTTAGATGAATATAAAACTAATAAAAAGGATATTATTCGACTTGTTGGATATGATCCTTTTGCAAACTATCCTGTGGAACAAGATTTACCTGTATTGTATGCCAAGTTAATTAGTTTTATAGATGAAGAAACTAAAAATGATGGTATGAAAATGAATGCGGTTATTCAGATTGTACAATCATTTAATCAAATACAAAAATTAAATGATGCCATTAATGAGTTGTCTGCGGATACATCGAAATTGAATGCCAATAATGGTACTATCAAACAACATGCAGATACAATATCAAAGTTACTTAGTGGTGCGAATGCTCTTGCTAAAGATAATGGAATTAGTTTGAATTATAATAACAATAAGTCTAAAGGTCAAAATACCTTAACTGGTAAAATGAAAGATTTAGATTTGATTGGTTTTAGAGCGGCGAAAATTAATATGTATGACATTGATTACTGTAAGGGAATGCAGCAGGTCGCGGAAATTAGTGCTAAAGCACAAATTGACCAAATTGGATTTGATGAAAATGTCATGAATGAGATAAACAATATTCGGCGTGAGCTTGTCGATAATTTACAAAAACAAAAAGATAAGGCTCTAGAGAGAGCACGTGTCTTACTTGTAGAAAATAGGGACTTGAAAGATTTTTTAAAAGAAAAGGGACTAATTGATGAGTTCGGGCAGGTGATTGAAGATGAGTGACACTGTTTTGACCGAACGGGAGATTTTGAACAGCTGTATTGAAGATTGTTTTGAGGGTTTTAAAGATTTATGTGATGAACTTAAAGATACATTCATGGAATATGGAATTTTTGTTAAGCCCAATTTATATGATATGACTACCAAGAAATATCGAGAAAAATTGGATTTGGCAGAATTTTTACAGTGGGGTAGGCGGAATCCGTCTCGGTTCATAGAAGAAGTTTTTAATGTTCAGTTAATGGATTATCAACGATATCTTATTGATAGCTCATGGAATAAACCATTTGTTGTATGGGCAATGTCTAGAAATGGAGGTAAGAGTTTGCTTGCCGCCTTATTCATTATGGCAAAAATGTTATTGATTCCAGGATTTAAAGCCTATATTTTGGCAGCAGTAGGCTCTCAGTCAATTGAATTGTTCACTAAAATGGAACAATTCGCTATGAAAAATATATCTTCATTTACTAATTTAAATGATGTTTTTCAAAGTAATGTTGTAAAATCGCAAGCTAATTCAAATGGTTGGATTCATAATCCCGCATCTTATACAGTAAGAACTTATGGCGGAAGCCAGTGTTTTACATTGAATGGTGCGTTCGATAACAACCGGAGTAAACGGTCTAACTTAAATGTGTATGATGAGGCCATGAATTCTCCTGATGAGTTATTCCATACATCTGAGCCTTTTACGACTCAGAACTCAGAATTTAAAATGGGTAAGGATTATAATGTAGAAGATGTTTTAGCTGAACCTTCCGCTTTTCCGAACCAGCTATTATATTGTTCTTCTGCTGGACGAACTGACCAATATTTTTTTAAAAAGTATAAAGAATTTTCATTACGAATGTTTGCAGGAGATAAAAGGTATTTTTGTGCAGATATTTCGTGTGATGTTATTATTAATGCTACGGTACATAATAAATTATGGCCAGTGCCATTGTTGACACAAGAAAAGGTTGATCAAGCTATGCGTGAAGACAAGGAAGCAGCCATGCGTGAATATAGAAATATTTTTACGTCAGAAGGTGGAGATGGCCAGATTATTAAAAGGGCTGATATTATTCGAAATTCTGTTCCACGATTACCTAAACTCGCAAATGATGGAAATGGAAGTTTATGGGGGCTTATGTACGACCCAGCGAGGTCACGAGACAATTCTGTTATTTTCGTTCCAGAATATTATCAAGATCCAGTAGTGGGTTGGAAAATGAGAGTGCAGAATGTAGTGAATTTAATTAATATAGAGAAAAAAAATAAAACCCCTATGACAACACCAAATCAGATTAAGGAGCTAAAAAGGCTACTTTTAGCATACAATGGAGAAGGTAATGCTGACTATGAGAATATAGCAAGTATATGCGTCGATCAAGGTAGTGGTGGTGCTGGAACTAATATCGTAGACTTTCTATGGGAAGATTGGGAAGATGATAATGGTCATATGCATAGAGGGTTGATTGACCAAGAGTATAGTCCAGAAGAAGTAAGATTATATCCTAATGCAATAAAAAATAAATTACATCTTATCTCTCCAGTTAAATATAAAACAGAAATGTTTAAGGCACTAATTGAAATGATTAGTATGAATTTGATAGAATGGCCAAACGAATATGATAATCGTGGGTATGTAAGCTTAATGTATGACTTGAATACAAAAACTGGAGAAAAGATACCACGGTATATAGAACCAACAGAAAAAGAAATAAAAGAGTTGTTAAAAAAAGGTATTGAAGTTGTGAGGGAACAGCGTCGATTGGACAAAGACGAAGAAATTGCCTTAAAACAGATAGACGCTATGAAGACCGAACTTGTTAACATCTATAGGTTTAAACAAGCAAGTGGTGCTGATAGATTTGATCTTGCACCAGATCGAGTAGGAAAACTTAACGACGACCGTGCCTACGTTGCTGCCATGGGAGCATGGGTATTACAGCAATTACGTCGTGAGCATTTGGTTACAAAAAAACGCAATAGTTCTACTAATCTTGCTGAAATGTTTACTCTAACAAGAGCAAAGCCAGTTAATAAATTATTTGGATAAGGAAGGACGGTGAAGCGATAATGGCTGAAAAAACAACAAAAGAAAAGATTGAATATTTGTCACAAAAGGAGCAAAATGAATATCTTTCAAATCAGGATAAAGGAAAGGCAAATTTTGCTAAATTGAAGGACATATTGCAATTAATTAATCTTGAACAAAATAGAACTACTAACTTAAGTACATATAACAAAGAAAGTCTTAGATCATATTTGCAAGCACCGTCTACCGAGACTAACCAGAAAAATTTACGTAAGCTTAGTGATTATCTTTATACGGTTTCTCATATTTATCGAAGAATGATTAATTATAAGGCGGAGCAAATTACTTGTCGGGCATGGACTGCGTACCCTGTTGTTAATTTAGTTGATGAAAATGACGCAGACAAGATTAAATCAGATTATGAACGCATTACTCGCATTGTCAATAATATGCATATGGAAACTCAGATTTTAAAAATGATGTTACGTGCATGGAAACATGATGTTGTTTATGGCTATATTTATGGTGATCCTGAAAAAGAAGGTAGCTTTTATATACATTTATTAAATCCTGATTATTGTCGTATTTATAGTGCGTCATATTATGCTGGTTGTCTTGGTATTGCTTATGATATGTCATATTTTAGAACATACCCTGATGACTTAGAGTATTTTGACAAAGAATTTCAGAAGTTATACAACCAATACCAAAGTGATAATGTACGATGGAAAGAATTGCCTATTGAAAAAACTATATGCTTTAAGATTAACATTGATAACTTAGATTATCCAGTAGTTCCACTGAGTGGCATCTTGGAAGAAATTATCAACCTTGAAGATTTGCAGGCTGTACAAAGTGTTGTAGATGAATTGAGTGCATACAAAATGATTTGGGCAAAGATACCAACTATCTCTGGGTCTAAGGAGCCCGATGATTTTGCAATAGATTTAGATTTGGCAAAAGAATTTTATCAAAAATTATTAACAATCGTGCCTGAAGGTATTGCCTTGGGTTTATCTCCAATGGACTTAGACGTGTTAGAGTTTCAAAATAATTCTGCGGCAGAAGACACTAATACATTAAATAAGGCATATCAAAATTTGATAGAAACTAATGGTAGTATTGTACTTAATTCTAACAGGATTACTAATAGTGAAAGTTTTAAGAAGGCTATGATGGTTGAGTGCCTTGATGCTATGAAACCAGTTACACAACTTAATGCGTGGATTAATTTATATTTAAAATTAAATTATAATGTTGAGAATTTTGTAGTGGAATATAGTGACGTGTCTCCATATTTTGTTGAGGATAGATTATCTACACTTAAAGAGGCAGCAGGTTATGGTTTGCCAGTAAAGCTTGAATATAGTTCTTTGCTTAATTTAACACCTGTTAAAGAGCGAGGTATGGCGTATGTAGAAGATATTCTTGGACTTGGCACAACAGACTGGATTCATCCGTTAGTTAGTTCTAATACTCAATCTGGGGTTGACCCATCTAATGATGGTTCTCAGGGTGCTCCAACGAAGGATGATACTGAAATTAGTGCAGATGGTGTTGCTACAAGAGATAAGAAATAAGTGAGGTGCTTGTAATGTCACAGGATAAGAAATTTATTAAAACAACTGATAAAAAAACTGCCGATCAGCTTATAGCATCGGGTTTTCGGCTTGTGTCTCAGATTGGTAGTGTGTATACTTTTTTGAATGAAGTGCCAAAAAACTTTAATTTTGATGAAGTAGATGGAAAGAAAATTGTGTATGATAATAAATTAAGTTTGTAGTCTCCTTTCGGAGTTGCAATATATAATTCTATAGAAAGGAGGACGAACACATGGGTAAACAATCTAAAATTTTAACTCTTGATAATTTATATCAGTTTTTTGTAGAACAGAATAAGACTGTTGATTTTAGTTCTAAAGATTCTAAACAACCAATTGTAGTAACAGTACCTGGAAACTTTGAAGAATCTGAAAATAATATGCTTGGCATGTTAAAGCTGAAACTTAAAGTCTGCCATACCCAATTAAACCGAAACGGGAGTTTTATTTCTGAAGAAAATATGAAAAAAGCTATGCCGTCTTTGAAATATCGACCAGTTTTGGCGTACATACATACGACGAGTGACGGTATTGAAGATTTTTATGCACATAACATAGAAATTGTTGAAGATGAAAATGGTGAAGAAAAGATTAATTATCTTGAAAAACAGGTTGGCTGCTTCACTTCGGACGAGCCATTTTTGGAATATGATAAAGATATGGATAAAACATATGTTATTGCATATGCCGTTATACCTGAAGAATACACAAGTGCTGCGGAAATTATTCGTAGAAAGAATGGCACTAAAGTGAGTTGTGAGCTAGTTATTAATGAACTCTCCTATAACGCTAAAGAAAAATACATTGATGTAACTGATTTCTACTTCGGAGGAACGACCTTGCTAGGTTGTAATGAGGAAGGTGAATCTATTGGCGAGGGGATGTTGGGTGCGAGAGCAGATATTTCAGATTTCTGTCACAAAGAACCTGTGTATACATTCCAAGATAAAATGATTGAGGTATTAGATAAACTTAATACAACTTTATCTAATTTCAATAATAATTCTAAAGAGAAAGGATGTGATAAGATGGGAAAATTTGAAGAACTTCTACAACAGTATAATGTAACTGCTGAAGATATTACTTTTGAAATTGAAGGATTGTCTGACGAAGAACTTGAGGTAAAATTCAAAGAGGCTTTCGAAGATGGTACGGGTGCTGGCGATGATTTAGGTACTAATAAGGAAACAGGAGATGCTTCTGTTCCTGCAGGTGATACTGGCGTGGCATCTACGTCTGAATTTACGCATAAGAAGACTTGCTCTGTTGGTGAAGATGGTAATATGACAGTTTCTTTTGAGATTTCACACGAAGATATCCGTGGTGCATTATATACCTTACTTGAGGTCTATGAACAGGAAGATAATGAGTGGTATTGGGTCACAAATGTATTTGATAACTACTTTATTTTCGAAAATTGGGATGGTAATAAACTTTATAAGCAGTCATATGCTGTTGACGGAGACAACGTTTCTCTCAGTGGTGATAGACAGGAAGTATTTAAAATGATTCTTACGGAATCGGAAAAGCTTGCTATTGAAAAAATGAGAGAAGACTATGCCGTCCTTGAAACTGAGTATAATGAGCTTAAGACGTTTAAGGACAACTATGACGCAGCACATGTAAAGGCACAAAAGGATGCTATTTTCGCAAGAGATGAATACTCTGTTCTTGCTGAAGATGAGGCATTTAAGACGCTTATGGCTGATGCCGCTAAGTTCAGCGTTGAAGAAGTAGAGTCTAAAGTAAAATCTATCTTTGCAGATTTCGTTATTAAGACGGGAGAGTTCTCTGCGAAGAAAGATGACAAAAAGATAGGTGCTATGCACTTTAGTACAAAGAGTGTTGATGAGGCCAACAAGAAGCCTTATGGTTCTCTTTTTAACAATTAATAAAGCTTAATTAGAATTCAAATAAAATGAATTCTTTTTTTATGTAAAAATTTTTAAAATAATTGGAGGAAAAAACTATGGCTCAGGATATTAATAATAAACACTGGGTGGCAGAAATTTCTAGAGTTTCTGCCGTTTATGGCGATGGCCACATTCTTAGTGGCAAGATGGATAAGGATAGAGATAATGGTGAACTCGTCTCTGTTGGCGACTACATTGAGGGCGAATACTATACTGTAGCTGATTTTGCTGGTACGCTCAATGCAAAAGTAATTGATGTTGTTCACAACTCAAACCTTACAATGGTAAGATTTGAGCTTCAGGAAGATTGTGATGCATATTTCATTCAGAATCCCGAACTGCTTCCTAATGACTTCCTTAAGATTTATCAGGAGCGTTGGTGCTATTTCAATGCAAAGGATTCTCGTGCAAGAATGTATCCTATGAAGAAGCATGACGTATTTACTGTTTCTGTTGATGCATTTGGTGGCACAGAACCTACTGTTGGTCAGTCTGTAACTTGGGCAGAAGCTACTGGCTACACAGCGGCGTAATGGAATATAGGAAGGAGGAAAAATATTATGACTAAATTTATGAGATTTGATACAACCGCAAGAAATGCGTTTGATAATGACGAAGCTACATATGCTAATTTTGAAAAGCTTCTTGTAGACTCTGCTCGTAAGCAGGTTAAGGAATACTCTGCCGAGGAAGCTAATGCTAAAATTGTAGAGAAGTTCCGTGAGGCTCTTGGTATTGATAAGGACGCTCGTACTCCCCAGGTAAGACGTGCCATCCGCAATAACCAGAATCTTGTGTTTACAATTATTGAAGAAACTGTTGAAGAAATGATTAGAACTGGTTGGGATAACAACCCCTTCTTCATGGAATATGCTGAGATTAAGAATCTTGCACTTGGTGACACCAATGATTTCTATGTTGAGGATGATTCTATCCTTAGTGTTTCTAAGATTTCAGGAAATCATCATAATATGATACGCCAGAGATTGGGAGCAGGGCGTCATTTTGCTGTAACAACCGAATGGTTCGGGCTTAAAATTTACACAGATTTTGAAAGAGTAATGACTGGTGCAGAAGACTGGGCATCTTTCATTCTCAAGATTGTTGATGCAGTAAACCGCTACATCTATGATGCAGTTTATGCTGCTCTTAAGGGTGCTTCCGCTAACCTTGGTGCAAACTGGGTAAAGACAGGTGCTCTTGACGCAGCTAATAAAGCAAGCCTTGTTAAGCTTTGTCAGGATGTTGAAATGGCAACAGGTTCTGCTGTAGTTATTTTTGGTACTCGTTCTGCTCTTTCTTCTCTTTCTGCAATGGCAAACGTTGATTGGATGCCTAATAGTGCAAAGGAAGAATATTATCAGAACGGTGGTCTTCTTGGTCTTTGGGAAGGCTTTAGAGTTGCTGAAATCGGTCAGGGACTTAAGCGTGGTGCTGCTATCAACAGTGCAACTGTAGATTATCTTGTTGATAACAATCAGCTTTATATTGTTCCTGTTAATGCAGTTAACAAGTTCATTAAGATTGTTAATGAAGGTGATGCTCAGATTAGTCAGGTTTCCGACAAGGATACTAATAGAGATATGAGTTACGAATATGAGTATATGTTCAAGATGGGTATCTCTGTTGTATTTAATACCGTATTTGGCTACTGGAATGTTGCTTAACATATAAAACAAAGTGATTGAAATAATAAGGAATAAAAGGAGACAAATTTATGGCAAACACAAAGAAAGCTACAAAAAATGTAGATATAGAAGATATAGATGTTGAAGTGCAGGAGACTCCTGAAGAACCCATTGAAGAAAAACCTGTACAGGAAACCAAAAAAGCAACTAAAATAAAGCACGATCCCGACGAGCTTATTGCTTGTCGCAGTGTTACTTTTGGAGAGCTGCTTATTATTGGTCCAAAGACCAAGCTTGTATATAGCTGGTCAAACGAGGGTGATGTTCGAGAGGTAGAATATCAGGACTTAATGTCTCTCAAGGCACTTAGGCATAAGTATCTTTATAACCCATACATTATTATCGAGGACGAAGCACTTCGTGAAGAGTGGAAAATTGATTTAGAGCCAATTTATAAAAAGCTTGACGATATCAATCTGAAAGATATTTTTGATCTTCCTCAGAGACAGTTCGTGGCAAAGCTTAAACAGCTTCCAGAAAATTTGAAGACTTCGGTACAGAATATGGCATATTCCATGATTCAAGATGGCACATTATATGACCTTCGTAAAATCAACGTCATAGATGAGGTTTTAGGTACGGAGCTCAAAATGATGATTTGATAGGAGGTATGCTAAATGACTTCCTATAAGGAAATTTTTGATTTAGCTCTTAGATTGTACGATGATCCTTCTCTTGCTACATGGCCAGAGGAGGATTTGTCTAATGAGCTATACAGTCATCTGCAAATAGCAATAGCTAACACACCCAAGATACGTTCTGAGGTTTCAGATAGAGATGATTTTGACCCCCTGTTGATTGATTCGACTGGGTTTCGAAATGATCTTTCTGATGTTACGAAAATGGTGATTGGGTTAGGGATGAAAAGGGCTTGGCTCCAGCCTCAAATAGCCTCTACGACTCTGACTCTCCAAAGGTATTCAAAAAAAGAAGGATACTCACAGCGCGAATTCTTGAATGGTCTTATGTCGCTCGACGAAAGCATTCGAATTGAAATTCGAAAATTGCTTCGTGATAACAGCTATGTAGACAATGGCTATTTTGACGATTAGGAGGTATTTCTATGAAAACATTTTATGGAAGTATTTCTGATGATATTGTCGAAAAGCAGAAACGCTATTTTTATGGTTCGATAATCGGGCTACTTTACTATCGAGAGGAAGGATATCCTCTCTTAGATCAGCGCATCCAAACGCTCGTTAATCAAATATTAGGTTCTATGAAGCTATTCAATAATGCACCTGAAATACTATCTATTGTGGCGTGGTTAGAAAATGCACGTATTAATCCAGAACAGTTTCGGAAAAATGTTTTAGATGCTGCCAATATGGTTGATAACTTGAAGGGCGGTGATTCAAATGTATGAAGATTTTCGTAAACGTATGGAGAGAAAAGGCACTTATATGGGCGAGATTATGCGTCGTCAATCTGACATCGTAGTAGATGCACTTTGGATGAATAGTGTATCAACTCGTCCAGTGCAAGTTAAGGTAATTAATCAGGGGTTGCCACCGACATATGAAGCTCCTGATGATTTTGAAGATGTACTATGGGCTCATTTTGAAGAGCATAATAAATTTAATGTTACCAAGGACGAGCAAGACTGCTATCTTACTTTTCGTCCAGGGGAATTGGCACAGCATCCCGAAATTAAGCCGGGTTCTTATGTTTGTGTGCCCAATGTAGATAATGAGCCTGAGTGGTGGCTTATTGTGTATATTGACAATGATAATGAGCTGAGAAAAACTCAGATTTTAAAATGTAATTGGGTACTTAAATGGGTAGCCAATGGTAATATATACCAAACTTTGGGTTGTCAAAGAGTCGCTAATAGTTACAATAGTGGGTCGTGGGATGCGGATCGCTTGACGTTCGTAGATAACATTATGTCAGTCTGGCTCCCAACTAACAAAGACACTCAAACAATTGGTTATAATCAACGTATGCTTATCTCGGATGAGGGTCGCTATCCTCCGATAGCATGGCAAGTGTCTAAGATTGAAGACACTATTCCAGTAGGCATAACAAAATTCCGTTTTACGCAAGAAAATTTCGATCCTGTACATGATAATTATGAACTTATGCTAGCAAATTACTACGATACTCCCGTAGAACCGTCGAATCCTCTTGACTGGAAGCCATCACCAATATCCGCCACAATAACCTATAGTGGTACAAAGCCGACAATTAAAATTGGTGGTAACTTTAAAGTCTTTACGGCAGCATTTGCTACCGAGGATGAAACCGTTAAATCATGGAGCGTTAGTGACGAGAATGGCACAATTACAGAAGATATAGAAGATTATATTATTGCGTATGATGGTAATAAATTAAAACTTAAAGTGGCACAAAAATATGATTTGGTAGGAAAGGTGCTTATTATTCAGGTGATAGGCACAAATGGAAGTACTGGTGAATTAGAAATGGAGGTGGTTGGATGATTAGAGATGTTCAAAATATTGAAGATGATATTTCTTTAATTAAGCGCATTATTGAAACTGTTTTGTGTAATGACTCTGATATTATAGAGGTGCTTGACAATCGTGACTTAGATCCCAACCAGCCCGAAGAGTATATGTTTACAAACATCTACCCATTTATTCGAATTCCTGGTACTCAAGATGTTTCGATGAATTTTATTTGTTTTTCTGTAGATGACCTACAGGAAGAAACACGTAATGATATTATCAAGCAACAATATATTCAATTTGCGGTTTTTGTCCACAAAGATTTGGTAAAAACAAATTATGGTGTCGCAAGGCACGACATGATAAGTTTTTTAATCCGTGATTTATTTAACCGTAGTCATATTTTTGGTCATGAGTTAAAGTTGGTTAGTAATCGCGAGGGCGCAACGGACACCGACTACTGTACAAGAACACTGAGATTTCAATTAACTACACCAGAGGTCGCACAAGATGGGCTGTTCGACAATCGCTACGAAAGGTTTTCTTTGAATAGTCATAGTAGAGAGATTATAAGAGAAAATGTTCGAAGTTGATGATTTAAAAGTCTGGATGGGCGAACCTTATGTGATTAATGATAAAATTAGTGTTTTTCAACCGTCACTTCGTGACATCATAAATACCAGTGAAAGAGAATACTTTTCCACGGTGCAAACTATATGTTCAACAAGTTCCAATATGAAAAGTCAGTTAGATTCTATGGGGCTTGATTGGGAGAAAATAGAAGATTTCCAAATGTTCATGATGTTGAGTCAGGCGTTAACTGTAGATAAAACGCATCTTGTTCTTGGGGATTTGGATTTGTCAAAATTCAAACCGCATGAAAATACGCAAAATGGCGATATTGTTTTAGTAGATGTGAAGAATAATATTGTAATTGATAAATTAATTTATATGCAAATTACTGAGTATCTTCGTAAGGTGCATGGTTTTACGAGATTGCACGATGTTGCTTCAACTCGTTTTGCACATCAAATGGCAATTGAAATGGACAGAGAAGAAATTGAAAAGAACAAAAACAAACCATACAAATCATTTTTATTCCCCTTGGTATCTTCGTTAAAAGCAAGGCAAAAATATACTAAACAATATATATTGGACATGCAGATTTTTGAGTTTATGAATGAAATTAATAGATGTCAAATTATTGTACAAACAGATGCTTTGTTACAAGGTAGTTATTCAGGTATGGTGGATATGAAGAAGATACCGAAATCTTCGTTCGATTGGCTTCGTGATATTGGCGAAAAACAATCAGGACAACAGTTTAGTGCAGGTACTTTTTAAATAAAGTGCCTTTCATTATATTTTATTTATTTATATTTTTAGGAGGACTACAATTATGGCATTTACAATTGATAAAATTCGTCGCATAAGCCAGTATGCAGCAGCAGACAAGCCTGCATCTGAAAACCATGGTATCGAAGTAAAGAAGGGTGATATCCTTTGGACAATCAAGGACGTTACTGACTTTACAATTTCTAATTCTAGCGAGGCAGTTGAGGCTACTGATGGTGAAGGTGTTGTTATTGAAAGATACCTTAGATCTAAGGCAGCAGAAGCTAGCGGCTCCAACGCACTGTTTGACATGCCTCTTGCAGCAGCTCAGGCTGGTACAAAGATTACTACTGGTGCGGTAGACATTGACTTCCATGACGTTCTTAAGATGGAAAAGGACGCAACAGAACTTACTCTTTCTAAGACACCTAAGACTGGTGGCGAACCTGAAGTAGTTTATATTTGTAACGACGATGGTTCTCTTGGCGAAAAGCTTGAAGTTGGTGCAGGTAAGACAGTAACTTATGCTGATGGCAAGCTTACATTTACAGCTACACCCGCAGCTGAAAAGGCAGTTAATGTATTTGTTCCTTATACATATACTCAGGAAAATGCACAGAAGTTTACTAACTTTACTGATGCAGACGCTATCCCTGGTCGTTGTGTTGTAGAAGGTATTGGTAGAGATGTATGTTCCCATGCTCTTTGCTATTTTTATGCAATTGCACCATATGCAAAGTTGTCATTGGATGGAGACCTCAATCTTGGTACACCTGATGCTACTCATGATTTTACTATTAACTTCATGAGAGAATATTGTGGTGAAGAAGGTCTTTATACCATTATTACATGCTAATTGAACAGCATGTGATAATACAAAACGCGAGACGAGCAAGGAGTAATTAATCTTGTTGACAAGAAGGCGGATTTACCTCACCGCCTTCTTCTCGTTTTGTTATTTTGAGGTATTTTATATCAAGGGCGGTGAATAAATTTGAAACAGCAATGTAAGATTTGTTCTACAGAATTTGATTTTTGTCCATCATGTCATCTCAATCGTTTTTCTGCAAAAGCAAGAGGGTTTTGCAGTGATAGTTGTAGTAATATATCAACTATTTTACAGCGTCATGCAGGGCATAGATTGACAGCCGAAGAGACTATTGAGGCATTGAAACCTTATGGTATTGATTCTATGAAGCTCCAGCCAGAAATTAAAGCTTATTACGATAAAGTTCTTGCTGAGATAGAGCCAATAAAGCAAAAATCAAAATTTAAAAATAAAAAAGAGTATCCTGTTTATCAGGATGACACGAGTAGTTTTAGCACCGAAGTGTGCGTATCTGATGAGGATATAGAAGCTACTCCTGAAATTGAGTAAAATCTATATCCTTATTTTTTTTGCAAGTATGCGGTGTACAGACATACTTGCTTTTATTATGTCGAAAAGGAGAAAAATACAAGAAATGATTACTAGCGAAATAACACATAAAAAATACGAGCCAAGTACGGCATTATATTTTAGCAATCCCATCCAATGCCAACGCTATTTGCAATATCTAGGAACCGAATTTTTTTTAGATATTATATACAGCTCGGAGAAACGACCAGATGCACTAATTTTTGTATGGAAACGTTGTCCCGAAACTGCACGAGCAAAGGAATTGTGGGATCAGCACTTGCTCTAAAAATAAAATCATTTTTCACAGAAAGAAGGTGAAAAAATGCCTGTAATTAAAGTTTTAGTTCGTAATCAAAGACTCTCTTTATATAGTCTTCCTGTTGTGGCTTCAAATTCTTATGGTTATTTAAAAATTCAAGCAACTTTTGTAACGTCAGACTGGATGGATGTAGATATTAAAACAATTAATTTTAACTGGAAGGGCTATAATAGGCAGGCTGTATTAGATGAAGATAATCAATGCTATGTTCCTAAGGAGGTTATCCGTAGTCCCGGTTTTCAGCTCTCTATTTTTGGTGGGGGCATAACAACCAATCAAGTAAAAGTACCTGTTATTAACAGTGGTATTGACCCAGATATAATGCCGAATTTCTCTCTTGAGCTTTATGAGGAACTTATTGAAAGAATGCAAAATGCCACAGATAAACTTGAAGCATCTAAGGCAGATAATATTATTCGTAACGAAGAAGATAATACTATTCAGCTTTCAGCAAATGGAAAGCCTATTGGAGATAAGATAGAAATGTGTAATTGCGGTATTAAGAGTTTTGATGTTGATGAAAACGACAATATTACTATTACGTTGCTTGATGGACGTGTAATTGATTTAGGTCATATTGCTGGTGCGTCTGGGGCAACGTTTATACCTCACATTTCTGATGATAAGATTCTAACATGGACCAATGATAAAGATCTTCCGAATCCCGAACCAGTCGATCTTAACCCGTTTGATGAATGGGGAACTTTAGGAGGGGAAGAAGATTCAGATTATGTCTGGGAAAATTTGGTATAAGACGGCATAATATCCGTTTTATATAAATATTTTTTTTGAAAGGAGACGTGGATGACATGGCTCAGAATGTTCGTTTTTTGATAGCTACTCAAGCAAAGTATGACCAATTGGTAAAAAAGAACGAGTATGCATTATACTTCTGTCTTGACACTCAGCGCTTATATAAAGGTGATGTGTTAATCGGCGTTGGTGCGGAAGCTACAACTTCTGCCGCAGGTCTATTATCTGCTGCCGATAAAGCAAAACTTGATGCCCTCGTAGCTGGCTCTACAGTAGGTTTGTCCCCTATAGATTCTAGTATTGTCATTACAGACGAAACAGATGGTACAAAGAAAATTGCTGTAGGTATTTCCAAAAAAGAAGGCAATCTAATCACTGTTGAATCTGATGGTTTGTATGCTGTAGCACAGCCTACACCTTCTTATGAAATTGAAAAGCAAGAAGTTGTAACAGATGGCTATTCTACTACTTATAAACTGAAGAAAACTGTAGGCGATGTAGTATCATATTGCGGCACAATTGATATTCCTAAAGATAAATTCCTTCAGAGAGCAACAATCAAAACTGTAACCGAAACCGACAATCCTTATATAGGGGCAGTTGTTGGTGAAAAATATTTTGATTTCTTGTTTAATGACGCTGAACAGTCTCATGAATATGCACCATTAAAGGAACTAGTATCAACACAAGCTTATACTGCTGGAGATGGTATTCAGATTAGTGATGCTAATGTAATTTCTATGGCGTTAGCAACAGAGACTACACCTGGTGCAATTTCCGCCGAAGATTTTAAGACACTTCAGACCATTCCTAGCACCTATATTACTAAGGAAGAAATTGAAGCAGTTAAAGCAGAAATTAAACAGGATGTTGAAGCAACCGTAGGAACCCCTGACGCTTCTCAGTTTGCTGTTGATGAAAATGGTGTGTTGTCTATTACTGAGTTAGCTTCGGACAAGATTACGCATAATGGTCAGAAGCTCAATGAAATATTAGATGGCATGACTGACACATTTAGTTGGGGTACATTATCTGAAGAGGTTTCTGTAGATACAAATAGTGTAAATGCTGCTAGTTTAATTTCTAACGCTAGTGCAGATGCGGAAATAACACTTAATGAAGGCACTGTGAATGCCCCTGTTAGTATGACTAAATCAGCAACAGTAAATGGTGTTAATAAGGGTATCGCACAAAATCATAACCAGGAGGTTGGATAATATGGCTACAAAAATAACTGAAAAATTAACAATTAATGGCGATCAGTCTAGTGTTGTTCTTGATGGCCTTGATTTCACTGGCAATGGTTATGTTGAAGTAAAGAATGCAGATGAAGTTATTATAAGAAATTGTCGCGTTTATAATATGAATGTGACTGGTGCAACTAAGAATTTTTGGCTGCGCATTTTTAATGATATCCCAGTCAAACTCGTGGTTGAGCATTGTTTCTTTGGCAGCAATCCTAGTGCCGATGGCAAGAGAATGTATAACTTAATAGAACCTTATGCAAAGTTCAAAAACGGTTCATCTATCTCTCATAATTATTTTGCTGACGATTGTTGTGTACACAATTGCGTAAATGTTTACGGAGTGGTTGATAATGCTACCATTAACATTGACGACAATGTTTTCGAAATAAGTGCGGGTACAGTTAGACTTGGGCCCAAGGGCGAACCAAAATGCACAATCAATGTGAGAGATAATGTAATTCTTGCAGATAATCCTGCCTACACAGCTGAAGACCAGGGACTGCTGACCATTCAGCCATACAATAAGGACACTACTAGTCTTAAAAACATGACAGTTGTTCTAAAGAATAATACTTTGGCTAGCGAACAGGTTGGTTACTTTGGTTATGGTGCTAATGACTTAGTTATAACTGATGAAAATAAAGCGAAGATAATTATAAATGGTAAGATTGCAACTTTGCCAACTTACCAGTGGTAAAAATAAAATAATAAATTCTCAATTAAAATGGAGGAATAAAATATGGCTCAACTTAGATTTTTAAGAGGTCTTGAAGCCCAGCTTCCTAAAACCGCCACAGACGGTTATTTTTATCTGACTAGTGACACACATAGACTTTATGTTGGTCAGGGCGAGGCTCTTGTGCCTGTTAATGAAGGCGTTCTTACAGTCGCCAATATCGAGGCACTTCCTGAAAGTGCTCATGCTGGCGATTTTTATTATGCAACTGCCGAAAATGTACTTTGTGTTTATAATGGTTCTCAATTTATTCAGATCAATCCCGACACAGGGATGACTTCTGTCGAAGTAGCTGGTGAGGGAAATGCAGTTACGGCAGCTTCGTATGATCCTACAACTCGTAAACTAACTCTTACTAATGGCGAAACTTTTGCAACCAAGGCACAGCTTGATGCAATTTCAACTTCAGTAGAAGCAGCAAAGCCTGAAGTATATCAGGTAACTTCTGATAGTACAGATATCGCTGAACTTACTCAGGGTATTGCTGGTAAGGCTGGTGACGTACTGATTGCTACTAACACATCTGGCATTAAGTCCGCATATCACTATGACGCAGAAGACGGTTGGATTGCTTGTGACGGAAACGTAGACGCATCTACCGTTATTCTTAAAGATGACATTACAATGGCAGGTAACTATACTCAGGTTGGTAATCTTAGTAAGACTCAAACTGGTACAGCTAAATTTGCTACTGCTGGCAAGTCTGTTGCAGATGCTCTTACTGAAATTTTCTCTAAGAGACTTCAGCCTGCTGATCCTACAAATCCTGCAATCACTCTTACATTCTCTCAGGCAAAGGCATATGAAGTTGGTACAACTGTAGCTCCTACATACTCCGCTTCTCTCAGTGCTGGTAGCTATACCTATGGCCCCGCAACAGGAGTAACAGCTTCTTCTTGGAGCGTTACAGACGGAACAACGACCAAAGATACAGCTTCTGGCTCATTTGATTCTTTTGTAGTCGCTGATGATACTAATTATAAGATTACAGCATCTGCTACTTATGGTGATGGTGCTATCGCTAAGGACAATCTTGGTAGCGATTCGAACCCTGTAAAGCAGATTAAGGGTGCTACTATTTCTAAAACATCTGGTGCAGTAACAGGCTATCGTAGCTTTTTCTATGGCGTAGTTAATACATCTACCGCTGACGCCCCTCTGACTTCTACGATTATTCGTGGACTTACTAATGGTGGTGCTTATACTACAAGCAAGACTTTTATTCTGAATGGTAATGCTAATGCAAAGAGAATTGTTGTTGCAATTCCTTCTAACTCTACTCGCGCAGGTGTAAAAGAAGTTATTCTTACATCTGCTATGAATACTCCTGTAACAGACTCTTATGTAAAGACTGTCTCAGCCGTTCAGGTTGAAGGTGTTGGCGGTGCTACAGCCGTTGATTATGACGTATGGGTATATGAGCCTGCCGCAATTGATGCTGGCGAAGTTCATAAGATTACTTTAGCGTAATGAATATAGGGAGGAAATAGATTATGGCAAAATTTAATTTAAATGCATACACTAGTGCGGACGGTCTTGGTTTCCCTCTGAATTTCAGACGTGGTAATCCTAACCCTCTTGACAATTCTTCTGTTTGGGCTAGCCTTACAGCTGCTCAAAATTATGCAAAAACTGACCCTGTTGCATATGTAGGTCAGGTACTTACTGTTCTTGATGTTGTTGACGGTACAGCTAATGCTGCTACTGTATATTGCATCCAGAATGAAGCTGGTGATCTCGCTCGTGTTGGTACAGTAACACTTGGTGACGATACCACAATAATTAAGAATGAAGATAATACTCTTAGTATTAAGGGTTATGCTGATGCTGCTGAAGGCGCACAGCTTGTAAAAACAGCCGATGGTCTTGCGTGGGTAGTTCCTTCTACAACTACAGTTGAAGGTCTTCAGACTGCTGTAGCAGCTCTTAAGGAAACTGTTGGTGATAGTACAAAAGGTCTTGTAAAACAGGTTGCTGAGAACAAGGTTGCCATCGAAACACTTAATGCTGATTCCACCACTGAAGGTTCTGTAGCTTATCAGATTGCTCAAATTGTTGCTGGTGCTGATGCAAGCTTTGATACATTGAAGGAAATTGCTGATTGGATTGGCACTCATACAACTGATGCGGCTACAATGAACAGCCAGATTAATACAAATAAGACTGACATTGCTTCCCTTAAGGAACTTGTTGGCAGTGAAGCCGTAGCTACTCAGATTGCTAATGCAATTGATGCCGCACTCAAATCTGGTGAAACTGATAAGTATGCCCTTGCTTCTGATCTTACTGCACTTGCTGGCAGAGTAACTACTGCCGAGCAGGATATTGACGCTCTTGAAACCAAGGTTGGAACTACTACGGTTGCAGAGCAGATTGCCGCAGCTCTTAAGGGTGAAGGCGACGAGGACAAGTACGCCCTTAAAAAACACACTCATATTATTGATGATGTTACAGGTCTTCAGGATGCCCTCAATTTAAAGGCAACCGATGCTGGTCTTAAGGCACTTGAGGCTGTTGTAGATGGTAAGGCTGATAAGGCAACTGATCTTGCTGGTTATGGTATTACTGATGCTTACACCAAGACAGCAGCTGATGAAGCTGTTGCTACTAAAATTGGTGAAGTTGGTGAAAAGACTGTAAAGGCATATGTAGATGATGCTATTGCTGCTAAGTCAACGGCTGATGGTATAACCTATGCTACTAAGACAGAAGTAACTGAAGCTATTGCTGGTGCAGGTCATGCTGCTCAAGCGGATCTTGAAGCACATACTGGTAATACGACAGTTCACATCACTGCTGACGAAAGAACACAGTGGAATGCCGCAGAAAAGAATAAAATTGAAAGTATTACTTCCACTTCTAATACTATTACGGTTGTTACTGGTGAAAATCGTAGTGTTGATATTAGTCTTAACTGGGGCACTTTCGGAGAAGGTTAATTTATAACTGATTAGATTATGGTAGGGAGATTGTCCTCCCTACCGATCTTATTATAAAAAAAATAATTAATTTTGGAGGATAATTCTATGGCTATGTTTAAAGTTTTACGAGGGGTGGAAGCGAACATTCCCTCTACTTATACAGACGGTTGTATTTATTTTTGCAAAGATACTAGTAATTATTATATAGATTATATTGGCACAGACGGTGAGCTTCATCGTTCTAAAATTGCTGCAGGTTATGCTGACAAGCTTCGTTATATGAAGGACGGTCAGTCAGTTGATGTTAATCCTGTCGATATTATTACTAAGGATAATTATCTTACTGTTATTGGCACAGCTATAGATAACAAGGCTGGTTTAATGTCTGGCGCAGAGCATACAAAACTTACAGGCATTGAATCCGGTGCTAATAAGACAATTGTAGATGATGCTATTAAAGCAGATTCTATAAATCCTGTACAGAATAAAGTAGTTAAAACTGAGCTTGATAAAAAGGCAGAAAAAGAACACGAGCATACACAGTATGAAAATCAGAATGCTTTTGCCAAGGTAACTGTTGGTGCAACAACAATCGAAGCAGATAATACATCTGATGGCATTACTATTGTTGGCAGCTCAAATGTTACAGTTACACCTGATGCAGCTAGTAAGAAAATTACTATTGAGGCAAAGGATACTACATATGAAGCTGCTACATCAACTGTTCCTGGGCTGATGTCTGCTACGGATAAGGCAAAGCTTGACGGCATTGCTCTTAATGCCAATAAGTATGAGCTTCCTGTTGCTACGACTGATGTACTTGGTGGTGTAAAGCAGGGTGAAAATATCACTATTGCCGAGGATGGTACTATTTCTTCTAAGAACACAGAATATGGTATTGTTACCACTACCAAGGAAGGTCTTATGAGCGCAGGTGACAAGGAAAAACTCGATGGTATTGCAGCTAATGCTACTAGAGTTCTTGTTGATGCCGAGCTTAGTTCCACAAGTGAAAACGCTATTCAAAATAAGGCTGTAAAAGCTGCTCTCGATGGTAAGTCAGATTCTGACCATACTCACGATTACATTCCTAATTCTCAGAAGGGCGTAGCTAACGGTGTTGCTACTCTTGATGAAAACGGTCAGGTTCCTGCTACACAGCTTCCTAGCTATGTTGATGATGTTATTGAAGTTGCAAATTATGATGCACTTCCTGAAACTGGTGAAACAGGTAAGATTTATGTAACGCTTGATGATAACCTCACATATAGATGGGGTGGCACAGCTTATGTTGAAATCTCTAAGTCTCTTGCTATCGGCACAACTGGTTCTACAGCTGCTGCTGGTAATCACCGTCACGACAATGCCACTACAGAAGCAGATGGTTTCATGTCTACCGCTATGGTCGAGAAGCTTAATGGTATTGAGTCTGGTGCGAACGCATACGTGCTTCCTGAAGCTAGTGCAACACAGCTTGGTGGTGTTAAGGTTGGCAAGAATCTTACTATGACTAATGGTGTGCTTGATGCAACAGATACAATTTACGAAGATGCAACAACTTCCACATCTGGTCTGATGTCTGGTGCTGACAAGACTAAGCTTGATGGTATCGCTGATGGCGCTACTAAGGTTATTGTTGATACCGAACTTAGCAATTCTAGTGTAAATGCAATTCAGAACAAAGCAGTTAAGGCTGCCCTTGATAATAAGTCTGACGTTGGACACACTCATGATGAGTATGTAAACCAGAATGCATTCGGTATTATCAAGATTGGTGCGGCTTCTGTTGAAGCTGATCAGGCAATTGATACACTTGAACTTGCAGGTGGTGATAATGTAACCATTACTCCCGATGCAGAAAATGATAAGATTGTTATCTCTGCAAAGGATACAACCTATAATGACGCAACTGCGAGTGAGCATGGTCTGATGTCCACTGCTGATAAGACTAAGCTTGATGGTATCTCAGCAGGTGCTCAGGTTAACGTAATTGAGGCAATCAATAGCCAGTCTCTTACTGTTGGTGCTGTTGATAATAAGAGCGTTAACCTTGAGATCAATTGGGTTGAATTTTGATAATTGAGTAGTTTTTAGACCATAAGGGAGATGGAAACTATTCTATCTCCCTTTTTTTTATGAAAAGATTAATTAACACTTCAGAGAGGTGAAATTATGGCAAAAACAGGTTTTTATATTGGTAGTACACCTATTGGTAAGGTTACAGTTGCTTATAAGTCTACTACGCCCTCGACTCTGCAAGAAAAGAGCGTTGTCCCTACTAAAACTGAACAATCAGTTTTGCCAGATACCAACTATGACGCATTATCTAAGGTAACGGTTGCTGCAATACCTGATGAATATCAAGATATATCGGAAGTGACTGCATCAGCAGAGGATGTAGTACAGGGAAAAAAAATAGTGAATAGCACAGGAGTAGTTTCTGGTACTATGTCAGACAACGGTACTGTTTCTAAAGTTTTAGACACTACAACTAAAAGTTATACTATTCCTAGTGGAAAACATTCTGGAGCTGGAGTAGTTTCCATAACAACGCAAGAAAAAAGTGTAACACCTTCCACTTCAGCCCAAGAAATAGTTCCTGATACAGGTAGGGTACTTTCTAAGGTAACGGTTGCGGCGGTTACTTCTAGTGGTACTGACACTTCTGACGCAACGGCAACATCAGGTGATATATTGTCTGGCAAAACGGCATATGTAAAAGGACAAAAGGTAACAGGTAATATTGTTTCAAGAAACACTCTACAATGTAGCGTTAACGAACGCACAGTAACAATTCCTGCGGGGTATTATGCAGTAGAAGGTTCAGTAAATGTAAACAAAGGAGAGCTAGCTTCGCCAGACGTTAACATTATGAAGAGTACTGGTAAAGTTATAGCAACTGCCAAAGTAGGTACTTCTGGGTATATCTCGGTTAATGAACATATTGGTGGTAGTCTTCAGTTGGATACGATGTCTGGTACAACAATTATTCCAGGAATAAATACAACGCTCGCCGTAGCGTCGGGAAAATATACTACAGGAGATGTATATGTAAGTGGTGATTCAAATCTTGTTTCAGAAAATATTAAATCTGGTGTAACTATTTTTAATGTAGCTGGAACTTATGAGGGTAGCTCATCTAGTTATCGTTACGATCAAACAGGCACATATTTTGCTGGAACAGTTTCTAGTACTAGAACTATTACGTTCAATATTGCGGGAATAAAAGATGTTCCTCTGGCAGGCTTTATTGTATTGCCAGAAACTACATTGTCACGTCCCTCGTTAACAAGTTATAGTTTGATCGTTTCCCTTACTTGTATGGATGGTTATGGGCAGGGGGATACTGGTGATGGAAGTATCAGCGTTACAGATGGACATAAGTGGGAGTATACCACCATAGGCAGATCAACTGGTATTACTTTTAGTAGTGATGCAGATTCACAATTTAGTTATACTCGTTCAGGTAGCACTTTAACTATCACTTCAGCGACAACAAGCATTAGATTTTCGACCATCAGTGGGGAACGATATAGATTATACCCTATATGTGCGAATACTGTATATGCTAATTTTGAAGGCATTCCGGTCGAAGAAGGCTAAAACAACTATTTTATATTTATAAATTATAAGGAGAACTTATTATGGCTATTAAAACTAAATTAATTCAAAACGCTTCTATTGATAAGAAAAATGTGTTAAAAACAAAATTGATAAACAAGGATGAAGAAAAGCTTAAGCCAATTATTACTGACGAGGACGGCAAGGAAATTGTTGATGATACTCATATAGAAATGACTGATAAGGATATCAGTTTTAGAAAACCTGCTGATGCAGAAATTCCTCCTCAGCCAAAGCCGAAGCTTGATGTAAAATAATTAAGAGGTGCATAATAGAGGGTAATTTCATATTTCCCTCTATTATGATTATTAAATATTATGAATTAAATTTATCTTTAGAAAGGATGAATTAACTATGGCTCTTTTTAAAATATGTCGTGGAGTGGAGACAAATCTCCCTACCACTTTAACAAGTGGGTACTGTTATTTTTGTACTGACACTACAAATTTTTATATTGACTATACGGACACATATGGTGCATTGACACGTGCGAAGATCGCGTCAAAGTATGCAGACAAGCTTCGTTATACGGAGGATGGTAATTTTATAGAGCTTGACCCAACTGATCTTGTTACGAAAAGCAATTATGAAACTGCTATAGGTGTTGCAACTTCCGATAAAAACGGTTTGATGTCTTCTTCTGATAAAACTAAACTGGATGGTGTTGAAAGTGGAGCTCAGGTAAACGTCCAATCTGATTATTTTCAAAACGACACAACTGCGACGGATTATATCAAAAATAGAACGCACCATTCAGAACCTTATACTGCAATTCCTTCTGCTGAGCCAGTTGATTTGTTACAACGTTCAATAGGGGATATTATTAGACTGGATAATCAGGCTGCCAATGGTGCTATAATTGTGCAAGTTATAAATTCATTAGGCACCCGATACGGTGGAGTGAGAGCAGCAATTCGTGAAACCACGTATAATACCGATTTTGAGAAGGTTTATACACATGATTGGGATTGTTCAGATATTAATGTTACTATTGAAGAAATAGGCCATCATCCAAAGTATGAGGAGTTGGGTAATAAACTATGTCATATTGTACGAGGCAGTGTGGAGCTTTATGTCGTTTATTTTATTGCGTATCCAGCCTATTTAAATGATGAATATAAGACACAGTTTCCTGAGATAGGAATTTATCTTAAATATATTGCAAAGCCTGTTTATGCATCACAGTACTTGAATGTATCCCTCGTGACAACACGATACTATTCGTTATCACGACATTATTTGCCACAAAATGTTGAAAATACAGACAACAGAGTCATTGCAATTTCGGCAGAGTCTGATGATACTCATTATCCTACAGCCAAGGCGGTATATGATGCTTTGCCGACAATCGTATCTACAGATAGTAATGGATTAATGTCTTCGGTAGATAAGTCGAAGTTAGACGGAATTGAAGCGGGTGCTGAAGTAAATGTTCAGGCTGATTGGAATCAGAGTGACACGACTGCCAAAGATTATATTAAGAATAAAATTTGTTATGATTTTTCTGGTTGGAAAACTACATTTAGCCAATTACTAAAAACTGACGCAGATAATATGTTCATATCAAGTTATTATCCAGATTATACATATGCTTATTCATTTGTAAAAAAAAATCTTGAAGAAGGCAGTACGGTTAAAATTGCTATTGATGATTCATCCATTGATTTTGTAGTACCTGTGTCTGACGAGGCGCAATGGGGTGAATATACTATTGGAGATTATCAAATAGCCTTGTTTGGTGGAACTGGAAACTATGGTCATTTTATAGTAGCGATGGGCTGTAAAACAGACATTTCTGGTTCTACGTTTAGTATACAGCAATATGTAAATGAGACTAAAACCATTGACGAGAAATATCTTCCTACATATTTAGATAAATTGGCTTATTGTACATGTGCAACTGATGCCTCGATAAAGGCAAAGGTGGCGACCTGTTCTGTAGGACAATTCACTTTAACCAAGGGGCAAAAGGCTGTAGTGAAGTTTTCATATGCAAATACTGCAGTAGGTCCAACTTTAAACATTGGTTCAACTGGGGCAAAAACAATTTATTGGCATGGGCAGGTTCTTCCTTCTACACAGTATTGGGAAGCTGGTGCTGTGCTTGAGTTCGTTTATAACGGCTCTCAGTTTGAATTAATTGGAATAGCAAAAGATAATAGCAAAGAATATTCGGTGGCTACAGCGTCATCTGATGGCTTATTCTCTGCAACAGACAAAGCAAAGCTAGACGGTATATCGTCTGGTGCCACCGCCGTCTCAATCGACACTACACTCACCCAGAGTGGACAGGCAGCGGACGCTAAAGCCGTTGGTGATGAGCTGGCAAAGAAGCTCGACAATCCTCAGACCGCGGCTGTAGGCGATGTGCTGACGGTTGAAGAAGTGGACAGTGACGGCAAGCCCACAAAATGGAAAAGCGTTGACGCCAATGCGGTTTTGACGATAGACAACACAGGCTACAAAGGAACAGACTATTACGCTTTGCCGGACGGTGTTTATAATCTTTTGTCATTATATGTAGCTAACAAAGATGGAATGAATCTGCGTTTGCAAGGCGTCACAAGCGTGAAGAATCACAGTTTTGTTTGTGCCGGAAAGAACACAACCGTTATATTTGGCTCTGACGGGTCAGTGGTTGGATATGATTATGGTGTGTGGCGTTGGGGCGAAAAAGAAAACGTATCGAACAAGGTTACATCGTTGTCTGCAACATCTAAAGACAGTCAATATCCATCGGCAAAGGCTGTATATGATACACTGACTACGGCTATCCCCACCACACTCCCCAACCCAAACAAGCTCACGTTCTCCGGCGCAGTCACGGGCGAATATGATGGTTCATCTACGGTGGCTATCGAGATCCCGAAGGGCGGCAAGGCAAGCGCGAATTTCCTCATTCAGTCCAACGGCACTGTGTTATCGGCACCTACCTATGCGCAGTTGACTTCCGGCACGTATGCAAGCTTCTATGCCTTGTATGGTGGTACATTGTACGCTTTGTCTCAGCAGACGCAAACGAGTGGCACTTTCACGTTGAAGTTTAACGACGTTCCGAACGGCAAGATGTATGTTGTTACGGTTGACAGCTCGGATAACACTACTTTTGCTGAGGAAGATTTACCAACCACTACCGTTACTCTTAAAACATGGACATCTGCAGATATTAGTTAAAGGAGATGATACATATGGCTACAGAAAAACAAATTTCCAATTTAGTAATCAATAAAGTTGAAAGCCAAGCAGTTTACGACCATATGGCTTCCAACAACTTAGTTAACGAAGATGAATTATATTTGATCGAAAATACAGGCGATGATAGTGGTGGAGGCGTGTTTTTTGGTACTTGTATGACTGCTGCGTCTACGAACGAAAAGGTTGTTACAACGCAACAGGGAAACTTTAAATTAGAAGTTGGTGCAACAGTGTATGTACAATTTAATACAGCATCAACGTCTACTGCTACCACATTAAATATTGATGGTACTGGTGCGATTGCCGTACAAACTTCAGCGACCAATGTACTTATGGCAAATCAGATTGCACCTAAATCGGTTGTTGGTTTTGTTTATGATGGCACTGTGTATAGAATGCTTGATGGGGCTATTGCGACAACAACCTATTATGGAGTAACTAAACTGTCATCTGCTGTTAACTCAATTTCTACAGCTACGGCAGCAACATCATCTGCCGTTAAAAAAGCTTATGATTTGGCAGCAGCGGCACTTCCTCTCGATGGAGGTACAATGACAGGGATATTGACCTTATCCGACATACCTACACAAGACTTCCATGCGGTACCAAAAAAATATGTTGACCATTATATTTTAACAATTGCTGACGCATTAGAAAAAGCTGGTATACCCGTTTCTGGCCTAGATGAATTAGGTGGTGGCGCTATTGGTGGTGGTGGTAACGTTACTCCCGCTGAGTAAAATTTTATTTTTAAATAATAAAGGAAGAAAATGCTTATGTATTACTATGCGCACATTGATGAAAGCTCCATTGTAATTGAAGTTTGTGCGTTGAACGAACCGATATTTGATTCTATGTATATAGAAATTACAGAAGCACAATACAATAATGGAGAAAATTTAGTGGGTTTACGATATGACCCAGATTATCATACTTTTGGTGATATAATTTATTGGATTGGCACAACGACAGAAGTGAGTTATAAGACTACTCCTCGATCATTAAGTGGAAAACTTGATGAGATTGATAGTAAGTTAGCGAATAAGGCAGATATCTCCCATACGCATGACGACAACGGTAGTGTGGTAAATATTGTGAGGTGGTAATTATGACAGGTTTATATGTTGGTAATGTACCAATTAATCAAATCAATATAGCTCCCACTACTTCTGGAATTGATACTAGTGACGCAAATGCCACAGAGAATGATATATTATCCTCTAAAACAGCATATGTTAATGGTGTTAAAATCACAGGCAGTATTCAATCAGTGGAGGGAGGTATTTACGCTTCTAACCAAATAATATCTACTGCAGGTAAATATCTTACAGGGGACATAGAGATTAATGTGCCCCCGTCAGGTATTATTCCAAGTGGCACCGTAAATATTACGGCAAATGGTAGCTATGATGTTAGCACTTATGCAAACGCACAAGTTGATGTTGTGCCTTCGGTAGTTAGCACTCCGCGGTCTGTGATCTTTACTGTTACAACAGATGTAATGGAGACAACATCTACGAAAGTTATTACTGGAAATACTTTTATCGCACAGAATATTAATAACGATAATTTATTTATGACATTGCTTCGAAAAGAGACTACTGCTAATGATACTTTGTCTATATGTCAAGCATCATGCGCAAATTCTCCTGCTTTTTTAGGTGGTTATTTTATGACCGTGTATAAATCTGGTCTTGCTGCGGCTGTACAGACCAATACTAGTACAAATTATAAGTTAAATAGTAGCACAGCAGGAACGTATACTCGTATTTATGCAGATAGTAATGGAGATGTTTATATATTGACATATTATACTGGGTTTTCGTCTACGAAGGTTGGGCTTAAAGCAGGAGATTATACGCTATTTTACGGTTTATTCGGCGAACAGTGATATAAGGGAGAGAGGTGCGATGTATGCCTACTACTACACGTGTGAATTCTTTAAATATAAATTTATTGACCCAAGCACAATTTAACGCAGCAGAAAAAGACCCTAATCAAATCTATATGATAACTGACGCTCAGGATAACACAGATATTTCAGTTGTAACTACTACCGAAAATGGTCTAATGAGCTCTGCGGATAAGGTTAAATTAGATGGTATTGCGACTGGGGCTACTAATGTATCAGTAGATGATGAACTTTCGGGCACTTCTACGAATCCAGTACAGAACAAAGTGATTAATAATGCGTTGAACGACAAGGCAAATTTAGCTATATCGATTATAGCTAATTTGGTTGCCACTGTATGGATAGAAGATGGAGATGCACATAAACAAATTCTGACTATAGATGGTGTCACGCCAACTAGAAATGGTATTGCTGGTGTTGCTCAGACAGCAACCGACGAGCAATGTAGACAAGCGGCAAGTGCAATGTTACGTATTGCAGGACAGGGAACTAATCAGCTTACTATTAAGGCATTAGGAGAAGTTCCGACTGTCGATATTCCTTTGGAAGTTATTTTATTATAAAGCAAAAATATTGAATAAAAGGAGATGGTTTCAAAGATGGCAAATAATAAGTTAATTGTACAACATAGACGTGGTACAGCCGAACAATGGGAATCATCTGGTATAGTTCCATATGACGGAGAGATTGTAATTGAAGAATGTGCAGACGGGACTTTTAAGACAAAAATTGGGGATGGCGTTAACACCTTCCCCAATTTGCCATATCAAAATTTAGATAAAGAAATTGCGGAACTTAAGCAGTACGTTGACGGCAAGGTTGTTGATGGGCTGTTGTATGAGGATAATAAGTTATATCTCACCTTGGGTGGAGAAGTTGTATCTGAACCTGTTGAGATAGCTGGTGGTTCTGGTGGTGCAGGTGGAGCTACGTATATTGTCACGCTTCAAAACCTCATGGAGTCACGCTATATTACGGTCTCAGAGGGTAGCGAAGTCAATATTAAGTTTAGTTATTCTTCAGTGGACGCAGATGACATAAATGATGGCGAGGGTGTTGGGACGTTATATGTTAATAATATTTCTGTTGCGACTATGGTAATAGCTCAAGGCGAAAACTCGTTAGATATTACACAATATTTAAAGTCAGGTGAAAACGCCATTAAGTTGCGCGTTGCCAACTCTGAAGGCAGTTCAAGAATGTTAACCTATAGCGTTTCTGTGATTTCCTTATCAGTTTCTACTACATTTAACGAGCTAGACTCCTACTCTGGCAATGTTACATTTATGTATGTCGTTACTGGTAGTGGTTTAAAGACAATACATTTTGTAATGGATGGCGTTGAAATTGGCACTACGGAAACTACAGCCACTGGACGTTCATTAGGATATACAATTCCAGCACAATCATATGGTAGTCATATATTTGAAGTGTATGCGACATCATCTGTAAATGAAGTTACTGTAAAGAGTAATATCGTTAAGCTCGGTATGCTTTGGATTGGAGATAGTATGCTTCCAGCGATTATATCTACATTTACAACAACAAGTGCTATTCAGGGTGAAGTTTTAACTGTTCCTTATATGGTTTATGATCCAACGAGTGAAAATGCAGCCGTTATGCTATCTGTTATTAAAGAAGATGGTGCGGCATATAGTGTGAAAAATTTAACCGTTGATAGAACAGCTCAAAATTGGACTGTACAAGACTTTCCAACAGGGAATATTACATTGAAGATAATATGTGGTAGTGTATCAGTATCTTTTCCGATAAATGTTCAAAAATCAACATTCACTTTGGAACCGATATCTGATGGTCTTACCTTAGAGTTCTCGGCTGAGGGACGCAGCAACAATGAACAGAATCCTGAATCTTGGTCGTATAACAATATGGTTGCATTATTTGATGGCTTTGGCTGGGCTGGGGCTGATGGTTGGTTAGATGACAGTAATGGGGCAACTATGTTGAGATTTTTACCAGGTGATACTATGACTATCCCATTGAAGATATTCGAGGATGACTGTCGTTCAACTGGATTGACAATTGAAGTAGAAATGGCAACTAGAGATGTGCGTGATTATGAATCGGTGGTTATTTCTTGTATGTCTAATGAACGTGGTTTTAAAGTTGCTTCACAGTATGCAGAGCTTAAGTCTGAAGGCTCGAATGTAAGTATGCAATTCAAAGAAGACTCTCGTGTTAGAGTTACTTTTATTGTAGAACACAGAAATCTTAACAGGCTTATATATATTTATATTAATGGTATTTTATGTGGTGCAACACAATACCCTGAAGCTGATAACTTCTCACAGTCTCCTGCAGTTGGTATCACTATTGGCGCAGAATCTTGTGGTATTGATTTATATAGGATTCGTTGTTACAAAAAGGGGCTAACTCGATACGAAGAGTTGAATAACTATATTTGCGATAGACCTACTTTAGCAGACCGCATTGAGGCTCAAAAGCGCAATGATATACTGGATGAAAGCGAAGAAGTGTCTATAGCGAAGCTGCCGATGGATCTTCCTTATATGATTATATCTTGTCCTGAGTTGCCTCAATACAAAGGTGATAAGAAACAATGTACTATTGAATATGTTAATCGTATTGACCCTAGTAAGAGTTTTACTGCGTCGGGAGTGCAGATTAATGTTCAGGGTACATCTTCAGCAGGATATAGAAAGAAGAATTTTAAAATCAGTTATAAAAAAGGTTTTGATATGACCGAAAGTGGTGAACACGTTGACGGATATAAGTTGCGTGATACTTCTATTTCAGCAAAAGTTTTTACTATGAAGGCAGATGTTGCTTCAAGTGAAAATGCTAATAATGTAAAGCTTGTGGATTACTATAATACACTATGTCCTTATAAGACTCCTCCACAAGTAGCGGATAGTCGTGTTCGGCAAGGTGTTGATGGTATTCCGATAGTTATTTTCTGGGAAAATACTGGTGCAACACCATCTGTTACTAGATTTGAAGGCAAGTATAATGCAAATGATGATAAGTCTAGTGTTGAGGTTTTTGGTCTTACAGAAGGTTGTGAATCGTGGGAATTTCGCAACAACACTTCTAATCGCATGTTATTTAAGGTTAGTGACTATGGAGATGGATGGCTAAACGATTTTGAAGCACGTTATCCTGAAGATAATATTGATTTTACTAATTTAAAACGTATGACTGACTGGGTGGTTAGTACCGATAGAGAACAGGCTACCGATGGAGTTTTAGAAACACCAGTCATTTATAATGGAATACAATACACAACAGATTCTTCAGATTATCGTTTGGCAAAATTTAAAACTGAGTTTGAAGATTATTTTATTAAAGATGCAATGATATTTTATTATCTCTTTACTGAGATATTCTTAATGGTTGACTCACGTGCAAAGAACTTTTTTGCTAGTACATTTGATGGAATACATTGGATGCCGTTACCCTATGACTACGACACTGCTTTAGGTATCAACAACGAAGGCGTTCTCGCCTTTTCATACGACCTTGAAGATACCGATACGGTAGGTGGGGAGAATGTGTTCAACGGACAAACAAGTGTCCTGTGGTGCAATATTCGTGATGTGTTTGGCAATGACATCAAAAAAATGTATCAAGACTTACGTAGTGAAGGTTATTTGTCATATGAGGTTCTACGAGATATCTATATTAAACATCAATCAGCTTGGCCCGAAGCGCTTTGGAACGAAGATGCTTATGAAAAATACTTGCAACCACTGATTATCAATAATGACAAAACCTATCTCCCTATGATCCAGGGCGACAAATCCTCACAAAGAGACTGGTGGCTTTTCAATGGCTTTAGATATAGGGACAGTAAATATTATTGCGGAGACGCATTAAAAAACGTCATCACTCTTCGCTGTTACGCAACAGGAGATATAACAGTAACTCCTTATTCTAACATATGGCCTACAATCAAATATGGTTCATACTTAGTTGCTCAGCGCGGAGAAAGAAACATTCCATATACATTAAAATGTCCTTTGGATGAAATGAATGATACGGAAGTATATATTTACTCAGCTGATAGAATTGGTAACATTGGTGATTTATCAGGACTCAAAGTTGGTTTTGCAGACTTCTCTATGGCTGTCAAATTACAGAGCTTAATACTCGGTAGTAATGTAGATGGTTATGAAAATACTCGTCTTGAAACAGTTAACGTTGGTAATAATGAACTACTAACGCTTATAAATGTAGAAAATTGTACGTCTTTGACTCAAACAGTTGACTTATCTGGATGCACTGGACTGGAAACGGTAAAAGCAAAAGGTTCGGCTGTTACAGGTTTATCATTGCCCAACGGTGGTCACTTAAAGACATTAGAGCTTCCAGCGACAATTACTAACTTCACTGTTCAGAATCAGCAGCAACTTGAAAGTGTTACGTTCGAAGGTTATGGTGCATTAACTACCTTACGTGTAGAGAACTCAACTAATATTCCTATTGAGGCAATATTTGATAATGCAATAAATCTTAATCGTGTAAGATTAATGAACGTAGAATGGACGGCTTCAAGTAGTGACGAATTGGCTAAAACTATTAATAAGTTAAAAACTTGCATCGGTATGGACGCCAATGGCAATAATACAAAGACAGCGATAGTTAATGGTAGAGTGCGAGTTCCTGCCGTTGATGATGCGCTTTTAGCTGATATTGGCACTAACTTTCCTGATTTAATAGTTGTCGTTGGCGATGTGGCTTATTATATTGTCAGATACATTAATGCCGATGGTACACTATTATATACAACTCATATGACTGAAGGTAGTGAACCTATTGATCCCGTCGCCAAGGGACTTATAAGTACACCTACTAGAGAAGGCACAGGAGATATTCAATACACATACAACGGATGGTCTAATATGCCAGCGACTATTACTGGCAATACGGCAATTATTGCTTCTTATAAAGAAACTTATTTGGTTGTGTTTTTAAACTATGATGGAAGTTTATTGGATTCTCAGTGGATCGATAATGGTGAAGATGCTGAAGACCCTGTTACTAATAACATTATTGAAAAGCCTACTCGTCCACAAACGGCACAATATAATTATGCTTATATAGGATGGGATAAGAATCTTACGAATATTACGGCACCAATAGATATTACGGCACAATATGATGCTATTATTCGTAGTTATACTGTAAGATTTTTAAACAATGATAAAGTACTTGAAACCCAGACAGTTGAATATGGTCAAGCAGCAACTTACACTGGGCAAACCCCAACTAAGTTAGACGTTGATAATCCTGACGATTATGTGTTCACTGGATGGACACCAAATCCTTCATATATTGAAGGTGATTTAGACTGCTATGCTTCGTTTAAATTTACAGGATATATTGAAGACAGTTGGGTGGAAATTGCCGATAGTATTGTTGATGGTACTTATGCAACAAAGTACAAGGTCAATAGATTAAAGGAAACGACACTTACATATTCAGATGGTACGTCAGATACAATTGATATTGAGTTAGTTGATTTTAATCATGATGATTTGGCAGACGGTAGTGGCAAAGCAAGCATTTCTTGGATTGTGAAAGAAGTTCCGTCTAAGTTAGTTACTGCAAATCAGAGTGTAACAAACGTTGGTGGTTGGGAAGGCAGCGCTTTGAGAACGCATGTAAAGAATATTATATATAATGCTTTGCCTGACGACTTGAAGGCAATAGTAAAACCTGTTATTAAGAAAGCATCTGCGGGTGCTAAATCTACTGAGATTATTGAGTCCACTGATTCAGTATGGATTCCTGCCATTGTAGAAATTGATGGTACTTATACTAATGCTACAACATATCCAGTATATGCACAAGAAGGTAGTACTTACGCAGCATATACTAGTAAAAATAAACGTATAAAATATAATTCTACAGGAGAATCTTACGTAAACTATTGGACACGTTCTGCTGATGTAGGAAGTGTTAACAGTTTTCACTGTGTATATAATAATGGAGCAATTTCTAGCTTCGGTGCCGACTTCCCAATGGGTGTGGCTTTTGGATTCTGCATTTAATATTTTTAGAAAGGAGTGGTTATAGTGATTCGAGGAGCTTGTCAACAATTTAAATTTAAAACGCCATATGACTTAGAGCAACTTAAAACTGTTCATATTACTTTTTGGCAACCAGATAACAATGGTACTGAAGATTGCATTTTGCCCATTACAAAACAACTAACAGATTGTAAACAGGATCAGCTAGGAATTAATGTAACTCTGAATCAAGTAGAAACGTTAGCCTTTTCGGAAAAGAGTAAAGCGTTTGTGCAATTTAGAGGATTGACTACTGAAGGATTTGCTTTTGCGAGTCGTATAATGCCTATTAATGTATATCCAGTAAAGGACGAGACTGTTCTTGAGTGAGGTGTATATTATGGGAGAAGACAAAATTATACAAATAAAAGAAGAACCTATGAAAGTAGAAACTGAAATAAAGTCTACTACTACCGAAGTTGACGAAGCGTCACAGGATGTTGAAGTGCAAGTGCCAACTCCACCAAGTTTTTCTGTTGAAGATGCTAATATCATTGATATAGAAATGGATGAGGCTTTTCCGTATATGCCTCGAAATAACGTCGAGGATTTAATAGGTAGCAATAATATTCTCATTGATGGTCAAGAGGTTAATGGTTCCAACACTAATGGGAGTGTATCTTTGGTGCAAATACTCACAGAATACGCCAATAATAGTAGTGGAGAAGGAACTACAAATCACTCTTTGCTAGATGGTAGAGAATTGCCGAATCAACACCCAATTTCGGCTATTTCAAATTTAAAAGAAGAATTAGATGAAATTAAATCATTGAAAAGAGTTTATTCTTCTGAAAATGGTTTTGGTGAATTCCGTAAATGGGACGATGAGAATCCAAAATGGGAAGATCGATCTGGTTATTTTGTGAAACTTATTGGTGGCACAGAGAACGTTGCTATTTGTACTAATCAAGATGACGTGTATGGTGTATCAGTAATACATAGTGGTTTTGTTGGTGGTCAGGACATTTCAGATAAAAGCGACGATCCTCTTTATGCTCTAGTGGGTATTACTGGTGCTTTGCGTGTGCGTACAGATGGAACGGCTACGACAGGAGATTATATCGTACCCAATGAGTTGGGTGTAGCAACGAAATCTAAAAATAACTGTGGTTATAAAGTCATATCAACTGGTAGTTATGCTAGTTATGAATATCTCACAATTGCTGTAACACCACAGAACGATAAGATTAATAAAATTTATGGCACACTAATGGATGCCGAAGGTAGCTTTGGTAATATTGTTGTAAGACTAGGTGAAGTTGAATCGAGAGTTGATAATGCAACTGATAGAATAAATATTGCTATAAATAATAATGATGAATTAAAAAATCTTATAAAAGAAAATACTAAAAACATTGAATCTGTTGGTGCTACAGCTCAGGAGGCACAAAAAGCTGCTAACCAAGCTACTGAGAAAGCGAACCAGGCAGTGACCGAAGCCAATAATGCAAAAAATGAAGCTCTAGCTGCTGCAAATGAGGCAAAAGATAGAGTGAATGCATCATTGGCAGATATTAATGACCTCAAGGATAAAATGACTATTATCTCTAGCTTCAATGATGGTGATGGCAATACTGGTGTACAAGGATTTGTTGATGTTGCGGAAAAGAACAATATGTTACTTGGTTCCTTACAAGAATCAGTTAATGAATATGGCACTGATATTACATCTATTAGTCAGCAAATAAAAGAAACTGAAGCGGCAATACAGCACCTTGTTGTTCACTCTGACAAATACTCTGTTGGTGAATATTCACTTTCTTATGGGCTTTCTTATGACGAGGCAAAATCTCTTTTGAAAAACGGAGATACGTATATAGCTACTTTTACTCACACAGAAACGATGAAGCAAACTATTGAAAATCCTGATGATCCAGATAATCCTACAGTAACAACTACTGATTTTTCTTTTGAACGAGGGTATGCGTACCAATGGGATGCGACCAATATGATGTGGATCAAGGGCGAGTCAGTTTCTACAGCAACTACTTATTCACAAGGAACGAATGTTGGGGATTTGTGGTTCTGTTGGCAAGAGGTTGGGTATACTGACGAAAGTGGTAATACAAGAACGCTCATTCCAGGAACGCTCTACCGTTGGAGCGAAGATGGGCAATGGGTTGCTATAGCTACAACAGATGGTAATTACAAGAGTCGTATGATTTCGTCTATCAAGCAAACAGCTGATGGTATATATTCTGATGTAGCTAATTTGCGTGGAGATGTGTCAACTATCTCCCAGGAGGTTGATAAAATTAGCACCAGGGTAGCGACCGCTGAAGGCAATATAAGTAATGTAGAACAAAGAGCGGACTCTATTGAAGCAGAAGTTAACAATATCAATGGCACTATGACTAGCATAAAGCAACAAGCTGATGACAATAGTGCAAAAATTACATCTGTTGCTTCGGGACAGTTCTCTATGAGATATCAGTCTTTCATGGGCAATCCCGAACTAGTCGTGGAGCAACATAAATATAATGCACCTCCTTTTTGGGACGAAGATAAGCAGGAATTTGCGTTTAGTGATGAAATAATAGATGATACTAATGGTATTTATTGCTATGCTACTAAGAAAGATGTTGATGGTAATACTATTCTAGATAAGACTAAATACTACAAAATTACTTCTGATGGATATGAAGTTTATATTGTAGGCAATCAGGCAACTTCTTTTATTGATCAACGTATTGATGAAAATGAGGCGGCAATAGATTTATTGGTTCAATATAAAGATGGTGAGTTAAAGGAATCGTTAGCTAATATTAGTGAAAAGGCTGATGCAAACGGTGCCAGTATTAATTATATGACTTCTTATTATTATCATACTTTATTGTCAGTATCAGAAACCCCTGCGTTTTCTCCAGATGGATTGAGATATAAAAATAAACCTTCGTGGAATCCTGCTCTCGGTAAGTATGAGTTTGATGCTAAAGATAAAGATGAGAACGGTGCGTATTATATAGCCGACGAAGATGCCACAACTTATTGCTGTATTAAAACAGCTGGAGATGGTACAACCTTGTATGAAATATATGGTCTTGCAGGTAGTTATATGGCGGCAATTCAGCAAGGTGCTGATGAAAACGGCGGCTATATTCAGTCTATTGTGCTAGATATAGAAGCTTACAATGTAGGACAGTATTCTCCTTCTTATGGTATGTCTTACGATGATGCTGTTACGTCTATTCCGAAAGGAACTATGTATGTTCCTGTGATAAACCACTCTGAGAACCTAATTCCCGATGAGCGAGTTGGTACTGATACTATTGATAATGACCTTAATGCGGGTACGCTTTCTGAGAGAGGGTCGAGTAACGATGTAGTGCGTTTGCCCACACCTCCGTTTAATTCACTTGAAGCGACTGGTATGCAGACTTATGATTTTGTAGTTGAAAATGGTCAGACTTATAGCTATAAATGGACGGGCACAGCATGGGAACAAGATGGTATAGTCTCATTAAGTAAGGAATACTTTGCTTATGATGGTACGAAGAATATAGCGAGGTTATGGTATTGCACTCAGGATGTTACAAGTTCTCAAGAAACCGAGAATGGTAAAAGCAAGATTTACAAACAGGGCACGTTATACGCATGGCATGGTGGAAGATGGTTTGCTATTGCTACTGTAAATGATAATTTACTTTCTCGTTCTATTAGTTTAGTGCGTCAAACGGCAAACTCTTATTCCATAGAACTACGTAATATGCAAGGAGATTTTTCTCAGTATAAGCAAACTGTTAATAACATTGGTCTTTTAGTAAGTGGTTCTGATGGTTCAAGTGGTGAACTTAATATTTCCAAAGAAGGAATTGTTGGTGAGGTTTATAATCGTACAGGTAATTCTGGCACTTTAAAGACACAAGTTGATTCAACTCAGGCAGTTTTAGATTTAATGGTTTCTGGTCTTTATCATAAATTAGAGCAACCGTTAACAAGTAATGTTCCACAACCATATGGTACTTGGGGTAAATATGCTGTGCGACCAGAATGGTCAGTGGCACTGAAGAAATTTGTTTTTGATACAAGAAATGAAGATGCTGATGGTATTTATTATTTCTTTGATAATGACGAAACTCATTATTGCAAAGTTGTTGGAGACCAGTATGAAATTTATACCATAGGCAAATTATCTACTGCTGGTACAGATGCTCACATTACTGAAGAATATGCTAATATTAATACACTTGCTTATTTCGGGGATGATGAACAGGGTACTATTGCCGGATTGAGAAATTTGGCTCTTGAGGGTAAAGCACAAGTACAGCTTTTAGCTTCGTTAGATAAGAATAAATTAAATCGTGTTATTGATATGTATGGATATACTGTTCCCGAAGGAACTAAGAGATATGCTAACAAGCCTACGTATTTAAATGGAGCTTTTACTTTCAGTGGGCAAGCTGAAGATACCAATGGAGAGTACTTTCTTATTAATAGTCAACAGTTCGGTAAATTGATTTTAGGTAACAAGGGCAGCTGTTATGGCTATGAAGTTTATGACTATGACAGTAGTAGCACTGCTGGGCTTGTAAGCACTGTGCTCGACAACCAGGCTAACGTTGGAATGATAGTAGATAGTAATGGCGTTAGAGGTAGCGTAGTAGTTGAAGCCATTAACGGGCAGTCCCAAGCAACAATTTCTGCTGATAAAGTGAATTTAAACGGCTATGTTACTATTAATAGTTTAAAGTCTGGTGGAAGTACTGAAATTGATGGCTCAAGAATTGTTACAGGTGTTATTGATAGTAGCAATTATAGTTATAGTTCTGGAAACTTCTCTACGAGTGGAACGTCATTTGATTTAAGTGACGGTTCTATTATTAGCAAGAATTTTGCAATTGATGCTGATGGGAATGTATATTTAAGAAAAAATATAAATATTGGTTTAAACTCCAATGGCGGATATAATTTTACTGTTGACTCTTTTGGAAATGTAAATGTTGCTGGTACATTAGATGCAAAAGTTTTGAAATTTAATGGAAAATCTGTTTTAACATCAGACGATAAAGTGAAGGCAGATTATCTTGAATTAAAAGGAATAATAGTTACGGATAGCTCTAACAATATTACATTCAAGGTAGACTCTAATGGCAATGTCACGGTAAAAGGTGATATAACAATGGGAAGTAGTAGTAGTATTAGTTGGAGTAGTATCACGGGAGTTCCTTCGACAGTTACTGGTGCTTATAGTTTAGCTGATAGTGCATATGATAAAGCAACAGATGCACAATCTGACGCTTCAAGTGCCTTAGAGGCTGCTCAGACCGTAAATAGCACAGTTTCAGGATGGACTTACGAGAAGAGTACATATATTGATGGTAGTATGATTCAGACTGGCACCGTAATGGCTTCGACATTACTAGGTGGAGAAATAGGATTATTAACACAAAGCGAGAAGACAGCAGGAGTTATAAATATTACAGGAGCAAATACATCTACATTTGCAGTCGATTTTACTTCGCATGGAGCAATGCGTCTTACAGCAGAAGATGGTTCTCTGTATCTTGAAGCAGCAACGACATTTATACAACTGCATAGTTCACCAGCACAAATTACTATACTCGGAGCTTTCATGCCTTCAAAAGATAATTATATGGAACTTGGTGATCAGGATCATAGGTGGATTGGGGTTTATGGTGTGAATTGTTATATAACTAATTGTAACTGTAGCTCTGACAAAAAACAAAAAAATAGTATTGAATATAATCTAGAAAAATATGAAGACTTTTTCTTTAAGTTAAAACCAACTCAGTTTAAATTTAATGAAGGTACAGGGGATAGATATCATACTGGTTTTATCAGTCAGGACGTTGGTGATGCAATTATTGAATCTGGTCTTTCTACGCAAGATTTTGCAGCTTTTGTAAAAGCACCAAAAGAGAACTTAGCATTGGATGCGGATGATCAAGACTGTGATTATTATTTAAGATATAATGAGTTTATTGCCCTCAACACTCACATGATTCAAAAACTATACAGAGAAATAGACGAACTTAAAAATAAGATACAACAATTGGAGAAGACCTCCACAGAAATGGAGTGATTATATGGCACAAAAATATAGTATACAATTATTAACGGCTTCAACATCCGAGTGGAATGCGTCCCAATACGTTGTTCCCAAAGGAGAGCTGATAGCTGAGTTACAAATAGATGGAAAAATACAATTAAAAATCGGTGATGGGTTACATAAATTTTCTGATTTATCATATGTAGCCGATAAGGGTCCAAAGGGAGATACTGGTATGTCGCCCACAGTATCAATATCAAAAGAAAATGGTGTTGCAACTATAACTATTACTGACAGTTTAGGGGAACACCTATTCCAAGTAAATGATGGAATATCCCCTACGGTTAGTACGGAAAAGATTGATGGAGTCGCTACAGTTGTTATTACAGATGCCGATGGTGAGCATCCATTTACAGTTAATGACGGCATATCGCCAACAGTAAACACTTCTAAAGTGGATAGTATAGCAACAGTTACAATTACCGACGAAAGCGGCCTCCATAAATTTACTATTAAAGACGGAGACAAGGGCGATCCTTTTACGTTTGAGGATTTAACTGATGCGCAAAAACTAGAACTCAAAGGTGACACTGGCGAGGGCTTTGAAATTCAAGGCACATATGATACGTTAGAGCTTTTAGAGGCTGGCGTTACATCTCCTATGCCCGGTATTGCATATGGTGTTGGTACGGCTGCCCCATATGATATTTATATATACGATGGAGTTAAATCAGCTTGGATAAATCATGGGCAACTACAAGGCGCAAAGGGTGAAACTGGTGCAGTATTTATTCCAGCGGTAGCAGAGAACGGTGATTTGTCATGGTCAAACAATGGTGGATATACGAATCCGACAACTGTAAATATTAAAGGCGTAGGTGTTGAGAGCATTGAGCGCACATCTGGTGATGGTTCTCCTGGTTCAGTAGATACTTATACTATTACTTATACTGATAGTAATACAAGCACATTCAATGTAACTAATGGTTCAGCTTTAGATATCTCGGGCAAACTTGATCTTGCAGGAGGTATAATGACTGGCTCTTTGATTTTGAATGCAGATCCTACAGAAAATCTTGAAGCGGTCACGAAGCAATATGTAGATAATCTTATTGGTGATATTGATGCTGCTATGGATGCTATTAATAACGTAATTGGAGGTGCGTCGTAATGTCTGTTGCAAGTAAACTTACAAGTATTGCTGAAAGTTTGCGAGCCAAATTAGATGCAATTAATACAAAATTAACAGCTAAGGGGCAAACCGAGGCGGCAAATTTAAATGAAGTGCCAGATAAAATTGAGGCTATTGAGACAAAAAAACAGGATGTTCTAAACTTGGTATCTGGTATTACAAAATATACAGATTCATTTGAAATTAATGGAGAGCTTAGAAGTAACGTACTTGTTCAGCCATCTGATTTTTCGGACGAAAGCACTATAACTTGGAGTTCTAGAGCAGACAGTTATTTTTCTCACTCTATAGAGAACATTGAGGGTAGCGAAAATGGTAGTGTAATGGTTTTAAATCCTGTTAAAACAACAGAGACAAGTGTTTATAATTTATTTTGGTTTAACTCTACTGTCGATGCAAGCACATCAGAACCCAGAACGTATTTAATCGCCGTAAGAGCAAAAGCAAGCGAAACTATCACGTCATATTTTCCAAATATGGCAATTACATATTATCCAACAGGTTCAACAGGTGCCAAGTTTTTATATTTTTCTTATACCCCCACAACAGAATGGCAGACTTTTTATGTAATTGCAAATATACCTGAGAATTATTATTTAAAAGATATAACAATGTGTTTTTGTAGTAGAGGAATAACACATTACATTGATTGGATTGCAGCTTATGATATTACTGGGACAGATTTTGATCATATGACATTTGGTGCAAAGGCTACGGCTACCACATCCGATGTGCTTTCTGGTAAAACTTTTTACAAAGATGGCGTTTGTTATACTGGAACTATTGCTACTAAAACTCAAAGTGATTTGAAAACGTCAGGTTTTACAGTTAGCATCCCTGCTGGATATTATGCAACAGCAATAGATCAACCTATTGGCTCAACAGAAACATGGACATTTACTATGTCAAACGGCACTACTCAAACTAAATCTGTAGGAGTGAGTACGTTATGAGTTATGATTTTTCTAATGTAGCAAAAATAAGTATTCCTGAGGGCGAAGTTAATAAAATCACCAATGCGTCTGGAAGTGTAGTTTGGAGAAAGCCATATGTTTGGACAGAATATACTGTTGTCACGAGTATAAACTATGATGTTACTTGGAGCGATAATTCGTCTTCGCAAAGGTATACAACATCCGTTGGTATCCCCAGCGACTTACAGGCGTGGAGCGGTTATAACGTAAATGATTCTGCGGAATTTGAAGGCTCCGGACAACGATATACAAACTCTGGCGGTTTAATAGCGTATGCTACCAGCCATAGTTACTCGACTTATCCGTATGTGACATATTTTGATGGAGAAAATCGGATTTGGAAAGTTATAAGTGTAACCTATTCTTTTAGTATGGATTATTTTATCATAAAATATTATACTGGCACAGTAACCTCGTCTTCTGTTGAATCACGTGGAACTACAACCGGGAGATTTATGATATCCAATAACGCAAGCGCGTATCCTGTTAACGGTATCCAAAATGGATATTGGTATCTTAGGACACAAATTGGTTATACCAAATAACACATAGGTTATAAAAAAGGAGAAAATAAAAAATGAAATACATAAATATTATTAAAGTTCAAGCCCCAATACATTATATGGCAAAGATTAAACTTCCTATTAAAGAAAATAAAAAATCTCGTGCTATTTTTAAAATGGTACTTGCAATAGATGAACTTGCAGCATATATCAAAGAGGAAGAAATGAAAATAATCGAAAAATATAAAGGTGTCATTCAATCAGATGGTTCAATCCAGTTTGGCAATGACCAAGATGGCGTTGATAGAGCAAATTTGTGCGTTAAAGAAATTGCCGAATTCGAAAACTCTGACGTGGATTGGAATTATGAAGTTGTGCGACTTTCAGAAGAATCACTGGCTGATGCATCAGATTTTTCTTTATCGCCAGAAGAAATATTCTACTTAGAAGGTTTTATTGAATTTGAATAAAGAGGAGAGGATGGTAATGTACCGTCCTCTCTTTGTTGTTATAGGAGAAAATAATTATGGTTATATGTGGAATTGATGCAAGTACAAATAAGACTGGTATTGCTATATTTATGGACGGTGAGTATATTGTGCATACATTGATTGATTTGCACAAGGAATCTAATGCTGATGTGCGTATTCCAAAAATGATGTGCGAGATATGTGCTTTTCTAGATCGGTTTGGTATAGACAAAATTATTATGGAAAAAAGCATTTTAAAAACTAATGTTGATACCGTTCAAAAGCTAAGTAATATCGCTGGGGCGGTAATGTTATATGCGGCACAGCATGATATTGAATTTGAAAACCCTGTGCCTTCTGTGTGGAGAAAACGCATAGGCTTGCAGCAGTCTAATAAGATTAAACGGACAGCGCTTAAGCTCGAAGCGGTACAGGCTGTGAAGCAAGAATACGATATGAATGTTACAGACGATGAAGCAGAGAGCATTTTGATTGCTCGAAGTGGCTATAAGTTGCCGACGATTGAGGTAAAAGTTGACAAAGTTTTATGGGGCAATGAATGAATTTGAAATGGAGAAAAGGAGATTTTTTTATGAAGATTACAGCTAAACAATTTGTTGAAGATTTTCAAGAAAATAATATTCAAAATACAAAAATAAATGAACATGCGGTAGAAGATTATATCAGAAAAAAGTTAGAAATTAAAGAGTATATTCCATTTACGGAAAAATGTAAAATTATTGAAGTGGTGGTAGGCAAGAGTATTGTTGAAGAAAACGGAGTAAAGCGAGTTGACCCTATAAGTCAATATATCAGTTTTGTTATTGCCATGCTAGTGGCACATACTTCGTTGGATATCACTCAGGATAATCCAATTAGTGATTATGATACTCTTTGTGAAACAGGGTTGTTAGAGCCAATTGTGATGTTATTCCAAAAAGACTATGACGAATGCAAAGTAGTGCTTGATATGCTTATATCTCAGGTACTTGAAGATAATAATTTTAATGTTATTGTTGGTAAGTTTTTAAATGGCATTTTAGCTCATATAGATGTTTTTGCTGCCACGTTAAAAGAATCTATGGGTAATGTCGATATAGCAAAAATACTAGGAGACAACTTTAAAGAAGAAGATATGGTAAAACTACATAGTTTCTTAGACTCATACAATAAATAATTTTTCGAGGAGTTGATTCAATATGGCACAAATCATAGATGAAAAAGCATTAGATAATACTATTGATGAATTGTTTAAAGATTATAAGAAAGCACTTCGAGTTGCTGCACAAGAAGCCATTGATAAAGCAAGAGATGATATATATATTAAATCAATTTCTTGCTTAGTTGATTATTATAATGATTACCCGCCAGCAAATTATACGTTAAGTTATAATCGCACATACAATTTGATGAAATGTTTAGTGCCATATTCTAATCCAGTAAAAGAAACGGCAGATGGTTATGATTGTGAGGCGGGAATAGAATATAACGGGTCATTGCTAGAAAATACTTATTCTGGTTCAAAACAATACAGCCCTACTGACCCAAGCTGGATTATAGATAATTACCTTGCTGGTATTCACCCTCGAACTGATGGTAGCACTGAAATTGGTGGGGGCAATTATGAAGAGGAAAAATATCAAGGAACAGTGGTTCCTTTTAATATAATGAACAACTATATAAATAGTTATAATGATACTTTTAATAAAAATTTAAGATTTTCATTGAGTAAGCAAATTTTAAAACTTACAAGAAAGTGAGGTGAAACTTATGGCAAGTAAAAGACAAGAATTTTATATGTCTGTAAAAGCAATCTTGGATAAGACTCAGGCGAAGAAGGATGCTGCTGAATTACAAGAGCTTTTATCGCAGACTAAAATAGATTTTGATACTCCTGAATTCGAAAGCAAGGTACGCGCTGTAGTTCAAAAAATGAGCAAGGAAACAATGTCTGTTATTGGTCAAAGTTTCAACGAAGCATTAAGGCTACTTGGTACGGAACAGATTAATATTGACAATTTAATTCAGATGCCCAATGCCGATATGTGGACAGAAATGGGCAAAATGGCTGGGCGGTTTTATGGCGAAGGGTTACAAGAAGCAGTTAAAAAGGCTCTAGAGGGTATTGATTTATCAGCACTAAACGGTCAGAAAAAAACTCATGGATGGATTAAGAATCTTGGTGAAATAGATCAAGCTCTTAGTAGATTAAAAGACAAAAAGGGTAATATTAGCCAAACTAAGGCAAAAAAGATTCAGGAAGGATTTTCTCCTAAACCAAGAAAGCAAGAAGAAGCACTTTATACTCAGATAGAAAAACTCCAAAAGAGTTATTCCGACAAGGATGAATGGGAAGTAAGATATGCTAACTTAGTAGAGTATATTAAATTATATGAATCCTATCAGGAGAAATTTAAAAATGTGCCTAAAGAGTTAGCTTCCATAGGCAAATTCACTTATAAACAGGTAAAATCTATTGAACCACAATTACAGACATCATTGCAAAATATATTTAATGTTGCCGCAGGTAAACAGCCAATAGGTTTAACTGAGGGTGGTGCTGTCGATGTAAATGTAATTCCACGTGTAATAGAAACATTGGATATGTATGATATTCTTGGTGGTAAAGATAAAATCAAAGTTCCTGTTGAAGTTAAGGTAGAAAACGAACCAAAGAAGAGTAGAATGACTCCTAACGCGCTTAGAGGTGTTCAGTCACCTGAAGAGACTGCTGGTAATAGATTGTCTTCAAGAGAATATTTAGGTGGTACATACTGGGTTCCAAATGCGTTTAAAGACATTGCCAAGAATTATGGAGATGGTGGTAATGTCTTAAAGGCGGCGCTGAAACCACTTAATGAACTTATAGTATCTGTTGATGGTTTGGAGTTTAAAGACTTAGATAAAAATCAGTTATTATCATATTTGTTTCCTGGATTTGATAAATATGAACAGGGTGGACAGCAAGGCGATGCTCCACAAAAATTCTTCAATGAGATGGCACGACAGGCGGGCTTTGATTCATTTGTTATTAAAGAAGTTAACGAGGGTGGAAACGAACTAGTTGACACGATTGCTGTACTACAAGAAAGAATCACCCATTATACTGAGGCAATCCCTGAGTATTATGATGTTGAAAAATTAACCCCTGACCAAGAACGGGTTGTTTTATCTCAACAGAAAGGCTCTGCTGAAAGATGGTATGGCGAGACTATAAATAGATTGCACCAAGAGCGTGATGTAGCTTACGCTAATAGGGATGATATTAAAGAAGAAAAGAAGGTAAAAATTATTGATTCGGTTATCCCTATGTTAGAGCAAATGAAGGCAAAAGCAATGGTGGCATTTGACCAAGCGATTCAACCGCTAGGTGGATATCTTGAAGAAGAAGTTAAGCGTGGTTTGCCGGAAGTTATAAAGGATGTAGATGGTGGGCGAAAGGTTGCTTTGATTCAGGAGGATACTTTAAAATCATATTTATCAGAATATTCTGAACTATCTTCCAAAAAGACTAGAACCAAGGCGGAAAATGCCCGTATAAATGATATTAATAATGCCATTACATCTGTTGTGTCAGAGAACGACATTGATAATGTTTATGATTATTTAGATGCGTTGTCTGAAGGTGCTAAAACAATAGATGAAGTGTTTGATTTTTTAGCTCCCAAAATAAGTTTTAAACCTAATAATTTTGTCAATTCTGTGATAGAGCCTAATATATCAGGTACAGAGCAGCCCTCGAATGACAATAATGTTAATAAAACAATTCAGTCTTACGAGGAATTATGTGACGTTGTTAAAAGATATAATGAGCTTGTTCTTAAGAATAAAACAGAAGGACAAACTTTTACGGATACTGATCGTGAAGAATTGGATGGTTTAACCAATAGAATCCAGGCTACTCGTGATTTAACTGCATCTGATGATATCATTAATGAAATTAATGCTTTTGACCAAACATTGAGTGCCTTGGGTACTACTACACCCGAAAAACTTGCACATTATCTTGGCATAGAAATTCCAGAGTCTGCACGAAAAGCACAAGATAGTATCGAAGCTGTTAATGATAATGTAAATGAATTGGACAAGCAACAAAGTAATGGTAGTCAATCGACGTCTGGTGCCGAACCACAAACAAGTACATCTGATACTACTACAGCTGGTAAGGTAGCTATTGACGAGACAGCCTTGAAGAGTATTCTTGATAGTATTACATATAAGGTGCAGATTGTTGGTGACAACGAATCTTCAGAGCAAGGTACCACAGTTATCAGCGAAGAGTCACTGAAGACAATTTTAAGCTCTGTTACTTTTAATGTTCAAGGTTCATCCGAGGCGTCTACAGAAGAAGCCAATAAGGTTGCTATTGATGAAACGTCGTTGGAAAATGTACTAAACAAAGTATTTGGTAATATTTTAACTTCTCATGATGCATCTACAAAAGGCGATAACGCTGGTGCTCCACAAACACAGGCTACTGAAAAAGTAGATGAAAGTCCATCTCAAGCTCCATGGGCAAGAGAAAATACTCTTAGTGGTGAGATTAAGTCAACTTTAGAAGATATTAGAAAGAATACTACCTTAGATGAAAATAATAAACCAGAAACATCTTTAGGAGAAGATACGGTTACAAGATTAACAGATGCTATTAGTCAAATAAATATTACTTCTGATTTAACTACCGAGGGGTTAGCAACTCAAGATACTGTTAGTGAGATTTCGGGTCTTGTTAAGAGCATTAATGATAAGATTGTTCAGGGAACAAAGGCTGTTGAGAAGGGAAAATCTACCTCAGTAGGTGATTCTAAAAATACTCAGAAGCATAATAGTACTATTAATCATGGACAAGCTGAAGGAACATCTGGTTCTGCGCAAAAAATGTTTGATTATTATTATTGGCTTGAAGAACAGATGGAGAAGTTCAAAAATAATACCAAATATTATAATGCATTGAAAAGTGTTCGTGATAGAATTACACCTAAAATTGTAAAATTCAATGACGAACTTGAAGTAAGTGGTAAAGAATCTCCTGTTTGGAAAAAATCGCTTGATCAAAAACATGACTTGCATATGGCGCAAATTCAAGGTGGAGAAGAATACTCTGAGAGCCTGTCTATAGAGAAGAAAGCACTTGAATTATTAAAAGAAGAATATCGACTTAAATCAGAAATCTTTAATTTGGAACAGCAAGGTGCGGTAAAGGAAGACTTAGATCCCCTTTATGAAAAGCTTGGTATATATCAGTCTATTAGAAATATCATTGAAGACGATATGGATGATGAGGCTTTAACTAGGTATGCTGTCCAGGCTGCAGCAGTTCAGGGTAAAGGTGAAGACAAATTAACTGTTGCGAATATTAAGTCTAATATTAAGGCTCGGGCTGAAGAAGTTAAACAAGCTGCACAAAGCGTAAAAGAAGAAGAACAACAGGAAGCTACTGCCCTTAAAGAACTTAAAAAGTTATATAGTGAACTCGGAGTACTTCAGGCTAAAAAACAAGCGTCTGACAAAGGTAGTGCTGTAGCAACAGAATTAAGAGCACAGATTAGTGCTAAAAAATCAGAAATAGCGGCAAAACAAGTTGACCATAACGTCAATCAACAGCTTCTTGAAGATGAACGGCAATTATCATATGAAAAGGAAAAAAGTTCAATTGCTATGCAAAATGCCGCTAGCAAGGATGCTACTGCGACAAAAGAAGAAGCTACTGCCCTTAAAGAACTTAAAAAATTATATGAAACCCTAGGTAAGCAAAAGGCTATCATGGACGCCGCCACACCAGGGGCGCAATATGACAAGGCAAAAAGTGATTATGATAAAACTGTTGCCGATATTCAAAACATTCCTAAAACCTCTAATTTTGAAGCGGAAGATGAAATTGACATTTATAATAAGGCTTATGAGGAACAAAAGAGAGTGCTTGAAAACGAAAAGAAAATTCAAGACGAAAAGCAAAAAACGAATGATACACTTAAACAAACTAAAGAAGCACTTGAAGAAATTAAAAAGCTTTATGCCGAGCTTGGAAAATGGCAAGCTATATTAGATACTAGTTATGATGATTCTTACGTTGCTCAGGATGCACAACTTAATATTGATAGACTGAAAGAAGAAATTGCAGCAAAAAAAGAAAAGGTAGATATTTCTGAGAAAGAATTACAGCAAATATATGAAATTGCTAAGGCAGAAAAGCAACGTGCCATAGCATCACAACGGTCCAAACAGGGCGATAAAAGCGCACTTAAACAGCAAATAAAACAATCTCGTGAAAATGCTCGTTTTAATCGTGCAAATTCTGTATGGAATACAGGTGTTAGCACGATGGAGTCCTTGTGGAAAATCGATGATGATTCTATTGATATATCACAAATCAATGTCGTTAGACAATTAAATGATGCATTAAATGCACTCAAGGCCACTAGAGATAAAGTAGCCCAACAAGGTAGCACTATTAATCCAAATGACGAGGCTTTGTTAAAGGCACAAACACAAGATGTTGCAAGACTTGGTGCCCAAGTTAAAGAATTGATTCAAAATTACGAGCAATTAAGTGGCGAAAACAGTATAGAGATAGGCAAGCTTGGCATTGGAGATCTTCGAGATCAATTAATAGCTGCGGTACAAGAGTTTACGCATGGTAAGGCCGTAATTGGCGATTTTGACGCGACAACTGGCCGACTAGAATATACGGTTAAAACAGGAGCTCATGAATTTACTAAATATACTGCGGCAGTTAGAGATGCTGACGGATCTCTTAGGGCTATGCAAGGTACTACAAAACGTACTGAAACATTCTTTGAAGCAAGTGCTCGTAAAATGAAAGAGATTTCTTCTTACATTACTGGCATGGGACTAATAAGTCGAGGAATGCAAGAAATTCGTCAGGGTATTACTTATGTTAGAGAAATTGACAGTGCTTTAACGGAATTGAAGAAGGTAACTGATGAAACAGAAGAGAGCTATGATCGATTTTTGCAGACGGCATCCAAAACGGCCGCTAAAGTTGGTAGCACGGTTAAGGATGTTGTTAGTTCGACGGCTGATTGGGCCAGACTTGGCTATAGTATGGAAGATGCGGCTAATTTAGCGGAGAGCACTTCTGTACTAATGAATGTATCTGAGTTTACAAGTATTGACAATGCAACATCGGCACTGATAAGTACAATGCAGGCGTTTGGATATGCTGCTAAAGATAGTATGCATGTAGTTGATGTAATGAACGAAATTGGAAACAACTATGCAGTTTCTAGCGATGGCATAGCAACGGCATTACAAGACTCGGCAAGCTCATTAATGGCAGCGAACAACAGTTACCAAGAAGCGGTTGCATTAGTAGCGGCAGCAAATAAGGTAGTTCAAGATCCGAACTCTGTAGGTAGTGCCCTCCGTACAATTTCTTTGCGTTTACGTGGAACGAGCGTTGACGAATTAGAAAGTGCTGGAGAAGACACGACCGGAGTAGTTACATCTAAGAGTAAATTAAGAAGTAAAATTAAAACGCTTTCTGGTGTTGATATTTTAACCGACACGGGAGCTTACAAAAGTACGTATGAGATATTGCTTGAGATTTCCAAAGTTTGGGATCATATGAGTGATATTGATCAGGCTGCACTTTTGGAAATTATAGCTGGTAAATTTTACCAGTATGTATGGAAACATGCATATAGAACACATCTAAACCCAGTAACCCCTAAAGCCCTATTACTACAATGCGGATGAAACAAGCTGGCATGAATGCAACGAAAGTAAAACAACAATAGGGATAATATATGGACAAAATCCTAAGTATTGATGCAATGGGTGTTTGGGCGCGAAGTCCCGAAAAGGGATGTGTCAACAGACTATGGGAATGTCACCCAGTAAGATACAAGCTTATGGTATCTGAAATGATGTGGCGGTAGCTGTATAGCCCGTTAAAAAATAGTCGAAACATTTATGGAAACATAAAGAAGTATTTAGTTGTGGGAGATTATAGATATGAAAAAATTTGATATGGAGTATTCTACTCAATATACTCCAGAAAAAATATATTTATTAGCACACGGAATTACCCCTTCGTTTGTTAAAGTAATTAATGGAGTAACAACATATAAGTATACAAAAACGCCAGAGCTGTTTCAGTTGTTGGCGATTTTTTATGCACAAAAATAATTTTTATAAAAGGATAATATATAGGTGATAATATGAGAAACTGTTGGACTAATGATGAAATCGCAATAATACAGAATAATTATAGAATGTTTTCCGACAAAGAACTAATGGAATTAATCCCAAATCATTCAGAGGCATCCATTGCAACCAAAAGAAAACATATGGGGTTACATCGTACAAATCGAAAATACACATATAGTGACGTTCAAAATACATGCAAAGAAAGAGATTATACTTTGTTGTCAACTGTTTTTATTAGTTGTGCGAATGATGTTGATTTTATTTGTAATAAGCATCCAGATAGAGGAGTTCAGCATGTAACCTATGGGCATATGTTAGAAGGAAAAGGCTGTTATTGGTGTGGTCGTGAAAAAGTTGAACAAGCACGTAAAGATATGGTTTCGATACAACAAAAAATAGATATATGCAATGATAATGGGTTGGAATATATGGGGTGTAATTACAAAGACAATCTTCTTAATATTGAATTCATTTGTAGAAAACACAGAGAAATTGGTATTCAAACAATGAGATATCAAAATATGAAACGGGGTATATGTGGATGTAGATATTGTTCAAAAGAAAAAGGCATTATAAAATCAAAAGGAGAATTGGAAGTAATAGATACATTGCAATATTATAATATTGATTTTATTGAACAAAAAATTTATTTAGAATGCAAAGATATAAATTACTTGCCTTTTGATTTTTATTTACCATTTTATGATATTTTGATTGAGTTTGATGGTGAACAGCATTATTTCCCCGTTAGGTTTCATGGTATGGACGAGCAGGATGCAGAAAATAATTTTTTGTATGTACAAAAACACGATAAGATAAAAACAAATTTTTGTATTGAGAATGGTATTCCTTTGATTCGTATTCCATACACCGAACGTGGTAATATAAAAATATATTTAAAAGAGCAATTGCAAATTCTTAATATCTTATAAATTAATACACAACTAATACTGGTTAGGTGTTGCGAACCTAATTGAATATAATTGAAAAATAGAGCCAATACTGCGGCTGCTATACTTAGTAACCAAGTAGACCTCGAAAATGCATATGTTGATGCACTTGGAGCCGAGGGCTCTGCGTATGCCGAGAATGAAAAATATTTAGACAGTATACAAGGCAAGCTCGACCAATTCACTAATGCTGTCCAAACGATGTGGAGCCATACCTTAGATGATAGCTGGATTAAGGGTTTTGTAAGCTTTGGTACTATTATAATTCAAACAATTGATAAAATTGGCTTATTAACTACAGCTTTAATTGCTCTAGGTGCCGTTTCTATGATCAAAAATAAGACGGGACCAATAGTCTTTTTACAAGATTTGACTAAATTTGCAACTGACGCAAATGCTAAAATAGCAAATTTCCCAAAAACTATTAACACTTTAGTACAAGGTACTCAACGGTTAACTTCAGCGACATTAGAACAAGCAGTAGCAAATGGTTCTTTGACAACTTCGGAAGCTATTCGTCAAGCAACAATGAGTGGATTAGTATTGTCGCAAGTTTCACTAACTGCCGAGGAGGCAAAAGCATTATTGGCGACTACTGCTTTAAACGAGGTTGAACAACAGAATATTATTACAAAATTAGGTTTGTCGTCCTCATCTCAAAAAGTCACTCTTGCTATGCTTCAACAAGCCGTAGCAACTGGTAAATTAACGGCTTCTGAAGCAACACAAATGGCACTTGCCACAGGGTTGGTGGCTAAAGAAACAGCATTAACTGCGGCACGAGCTACTAAGATATTAACTACTAACGGCGTGGCTGCATCGGAAGCACAAGCTATTGTATCTGCATTGGGGCTCGGAAAAGCAACTCAAACTTTAACATTGGCAACTATTCAACAAGCAATAGCAAATGGCACTTTAACTGCTTCTCAGGGAGCAGTTGCCATGTCTTTATTAGCAACTCAAGGCGCAGCGACGGGATTGATTGGCACATTAACAGCATTATTGGCAGCAATATGGCCGTTGTTGGCAATTGGTGTAGCTATTTTTGCTATTGTTAAGATAATTGATGCCGTTGTTACAACAACTAAGGAACTTGAGGAAGAACTTTCTGGACTTAAGTCTGAGCTTTCAGATATTCAGTCTGAACTTGATTCTGTAAATAATGAACTTAAAACAACGAAGGAGCGAATGGATGAGCTTCTTTCTAAAGGTACATTATCGTTTACAGAAGAAGAAGAATTAAAGAAACTAAAGAAAGCCAATGGCGAACTTGAAAGAGAAATTTATTTATTAGAGCAAAGAGAAAAGAGAAAGAATAAAGAAGTAGCCCAAAAGTTTGTAGAAACAATGGATAGCGCTCATGGGGGTACACTGTTTCGCAACACAGGATTAACACTTGAACTTTCAATGCCTGCATGGGCAAGCACAACTGAAAAGATTAATAAAAAGAAAGATGAATTAAAAAATGCATCGACTGAAAAAAGAAAATTTCTTTTTCTGGAGCTTGATTCAGAAGCAGATAAAATTCAAAAAGAAATTGACAACTTAGAAAAAGAACGTGATGTTTACGCAAAAAGTATTGATAGCACTATTGATAAATATTTAGAATATGCTGAAGGTGTAGAATATTTTGAAGGTGATAATCTTGAAGAATGGCAAAAGGCATCAAACGAGCAACTCGATTACATCAATAATATGCGTGACAAGTGGGAAATTATATTGGGGTCCACTAACGCAAAATCAAATGCTATTAGCCGCATATTCAACAAAGAGCAATTCTCTGAAATTTCTGATGAAATTGATAAATTAGTTGAAAAATTAAAAGAAGATCCAGGAAATACGGCATACGAAGAAAAAATAAGAGATATAATTTGCAGTAATGAAGAATTGCAAAATAATCTAAAACAAACTGGATTAACAGTAGATGATGCTGTTGCATCATTTACAAAATTTAGCTCTGGTTTTGATAGTGACAGCATTGATGGAATAACTGAACAATATCAAAATGCTATTGATGTTTTAAGACGAATTACTATTGACAGATTAGAAATTGAAAAAGAATTAAAACAATACGCTCATGGTGGAACTGTAGATTTACTTAATAGACCATTAGTGGATGCTTCAGAACTATCTAAGGTAGGATGGGAAAATGCTGGCGAAGGTACGGCTACAGTATTTAGTAGTACGTATTCAAATGAAAATGGTACTATTGCAGTAAACTTTACACCTATCTTACCCGATGGTAGTAGGGTGTTGGGTCCAGATGAACTACAAAGATATGCAGAAGATGTTATCTCTGGAGTTCGTCAGGACGATTTGAATCTGCAAATTGGAGCGACGTTCGAAGGAGAAGATGCAATAGATCAAGCAGTAAATGCGGCAGAAAAAATACACAATCTTCAAGATATGTATTATTTGCCAATTAAAGTTGAGCTAGATGATGGTACCACAGAAGAAATTAAATGGGATGATTTGTTTGAGTGGGACGAGGCAAGTAAACAATGGAAAGCACAAAGTACTCAGTTTGCTAAAATTTTAAAGGATACTGACGAAACACTTAGACAAGAATTTATAACTTTAGCAGAGAATATTAAGAATAATAAAATAAGTATTGAAGATGCGGTTAATTCTTTGGAATTATCTGGCTTGATTCGTATTACCAAATTAACAGAAAATACATTGTCGACTTTAAACACAGATATGTTTGCTGATATTAAAGATGATATTTCTGGGCTTATTGATACATTTTCAGAATTAGGTTCCGCTCTTGAAAGCACTGCGTCCGCAATGGATTTGCTACATAGCGCACAGCAACAAATGAACAATAGCGGCAGAATATCTGTTAAAACAGCGCTTGAATTAATTGAATCAACAGATAATTGGGAGAAAATTTTAACTGTTACTGGAGATACAATCACTCTTAATTCTGACGCCGAACAGGTATTGATAGGAACAAAACTTCAATTAATTGAAAAAAATATTGATTTGGCATTAAGCCAAGCTCAGTTGCAACTTGCACAAATTGAAGGTACAGAAGCTACACTTGAAAATACCGAAGCTGACCTTATTACAGTAGAAGCGCAAAAAACATATGACAATGCAATGCTTCAGAGTTCTGCTGTGTCGGCAGGGTTAGGTGCTGCTGTTGGTGTTCTTGTTCAAAAGCTTAACGCTCTTAGAAATTTAGATTTTGATAATTCAGCATTAAACACATCGTTATTTGATGCATTCAATAGCGCATATGATTCTGTTATTACATTATCCACGTCTACAGTAGATGCTACCGTTACGGCTGATGACTTAAGACAAAAAATTAGTGATTTACAGGCGCAGAAAAATCTTATATCACAGGTTAATACTTCTGGTAATTTTAAAGATTACTATGATTTCGATAAAACTCCTGGGGATAAATACACCGATAAGAGCAGTACGAAATCAGATTCTGCCCTTGAAAAACTCAAAAAGGAATACGAGAATAAAATTTCCTTACTCGAAAATCAGAAAACATATATTGAAAACGAAATATCTCGTCTAGAAGCATCCGACCAACAAGTTAGTAGAAATTTATACGAAGAACAGATTAAGCTCGAACAGCAAAAGTTGGCACTTTATGAAAAAGAAAGAGAAAAACTACTCGCTCAGATGTCAACTGTAGCTAAAAACTCCGACGAGTGGTATGAATATGCCGATGCCATCTGGGAGGTCGAACATTCTATTCAAGAGACAGCAATATCCGTCGTAGAGCTTCAAAAAAAGATAGCTCAACTTTATATTGATGTCTTTAACAAAATAGATGAAGCATATAGTAAAGAGCAAAGCTTACATGACAAACGCATAGAAGCTCTTGAAGATGAAATTGAGCTTTTAAAGCTTCGTAATGAATATGCTACTATTTCTCCTGAAACTTATAACCAGTTAAGTGCTGAAGAAGATGCGAAAATTCAAAGTAATCAAAATGAAATTACCAGACTGAAGGCATTACTACAAAAGGGCATTGATGAAAATGGCGAAGCACTGACAGAAGAAGATATCTATGATATGTTGGAAACTATCTATGAAAAAGAGGCAGATATTCGCCAAAGCGAAATTAAAAAAGAACAGTATAAGCAAGACAAGAAACAAGCATATTTAGATAGATTCAATAATACATCAGAAGCATATGATAATTTAGCCAACGTTTATCAAGGCAATTATGATAATGCAGAATATTACAAGAAGTACGCAGACTTATATGGTATAAGTATTCCAAAAGAAATTTTAGATTATCAAACCAGCCAGCTGGAACAACAAGTTCAAGTAACTCTGAACAAAAAAGCCGAGCTGGAAAGACAATTAGCTGAAGCAATTGCCAGCGGCGACATTCAAGTTGGCGATTCCCAATGGCTTGAAATGGTCAACGCAATTAATGATTGCACTTCTGCGGCAAATGAATTCCAGTATCAGATTGCCGAGGTTGCGCAAGAAATAAATGCTTTATCTGTTGAAAAGTTCAATGACATAAAAGATGCATTCAGTAATGTTAATGACGTATTCAGTGATAGACAGTCATATATAGAAGAATATATGAACTATCTCGAAGCACTGGGCATAACTGTCCCTGCAGAAATGTACGAAGAACTTATTGCTAACGAAGAGCAAAGACAAGCGTCTAATATGGCAAGTCTCGAATCACTTCGTAGTCAACTTGCTGAAATGGAAGCTAATGGTTATACTGCAGAGGACGATGAATGGGTTCAGGCTCAAGCAGATATTCGTGCATTAGAAAAAGAAGTATTGGCGTCCGAAACAGCAATGGCTCAATGGAACAAGACCATACAAGAAATGAGTTTTGAGAAGCTTGATGAGTTCTTGAAGAGGATACGGGATGTTTGTGACGAGCTTGAGAATGTTTATGGTCTTATATCTGATGAAGATGTTGCTCTTGAGGATGGTTCTTGGACAGAAGAAGGCGTTATGTCTCTTGGACTAATGACTCAGAAAATGGCGATAGCCAAAGAACAGGCGGCCGAATATGCAAAAGAAATAGAAAAACTTGAAGAAGAATACCAAAAAGGTACAATGAGCGAACAGGACTATTATGATAAATTAATGGAACTGAAAGATGGACAATGGGAAAGCATCAACGCATACAAAGATGCAAAAGATGCTATTATTGACATTAATGAAGCTCGTATTGATATGATTGAGCAGGGTATTCAAAAAGAAATTGATGCTTACACTAAACTAATAGACTTGAAGAAAAAAGAGTTAGATGCCGAACGTGATCTATATAATTTTAGAAAAGATATTAAATCTCAGACAAAAGATATAGCCACACTTGAGCGCAAAATAGCAGCAATGTCGGGATCGACAGATGCTGCAACCATTGCACAGAGGTCGAAATTAGAAGCTCAGTTGCGCGAAGCCAGAGAATCACTTAACGATACATACTACGACCATGCTATGGATTCGCAAAGCAATGCATATGATGACGAACTTGACAGCTATACCAAATCAAAAGAAGACTATGTTAAACAACTCCGTGAAGCTTTAAAAGATGTAGAAAAAATAGTAGCTGATAGTATGGCACAAGTGCTTGTCAATGCAGATTCAGTGCTGACAGGCTTGAATAATGTTTCGTCAGAATACGGCGTAACTTTGTCAGATTACCTAATGCTCCCATGGCAAAATGCCGCGCTGCAAGCTACAGCATATAAAGAAAGTGGCATTCTCGATTTAGCCGACTTCACTAACCAAACAGGAATCTATAGTGGTATAATTACTGAACAAATTAACAATCTGTTCGGTAATGGTTCATTGGCTGCGGGTCTGTTCCAAACAAGTGTCGAAGGTGTTGTGGAATCTGTCAGAGTGACTGTTAATGAAGCTACTTCTCCTTTAACTTCTGATTTACAATTGCCTTGGCAGACAGTTAAAGAGTATGCACAAAATACATTTGCTCCAGAAATAATGTATGCCCTACAAAGTGTAGCTGATGACGCCTCTGGCAAAAAAGAACAGTTAACAAATGATTTAATAATTGCTTTCCAAGAGGGAGTAAATAATGCGGAAGAATTTAATCAAGTGGTTATAGATGCATTGAACGATGTTATAAACAAATCTGATGATTTTGCCGATGTCGTTCCCTCAAATGTCACTGCGCCCTCAGACGATCCCTGGAGCTTGTGGTCTAGTAATGTTCAAAATCTCATTCAAAAGATTATTGATAAAGCAAACGATGCTGTGACAGCTATTAATAACATGAATAATGCTGCCAATAATGCACAGAGCATAGCTGATACTATTAATAGTACTGGTACGAGTGGTAATGGAGGAAAAGGAAATAGTGGAAGTACTAAAACCGGTCAACCTACATCGTCATATCCACCAATTGGATCCCAACATACCAAGTATACGGAAGCCGACGTGAAGGCATTGCAAAGTGTTTTGAATTCATTATTTAGCACAGGATTGACCGTTGATGGCAAGTTAGGCCCTGCTACTAGTGCAGCTATCAAGAAAGCACAGAGGATTATGTATCAAAACGGAAATGAAACAATGAAAGTGCAAGATGGTTTGTACGGTGTGGCAACTAGAGCTGCTATGATTAGTTATATTGATAAAAAAATTGATAACTTGCGCGGTCAAAGTGGATCGTCTATGATGAGCCAAGGTATTAAAAGATATACTGATATGAAAAAAACATTGCCCAAAGCATTTTATGCAAAAGGTACAATGGGTATCTCTAAAGACCAATGGGCGATTACCGATGAACCACAGTTCGGTGATGAACTTGTTCTTATCCCTGGTGCTTCAGGAAATCTTTCCTTTATGCGTAAAGGCACTAGTGTTGTACCAGCAGATATTACAAAGCGCATATTTGATCTTGCTCAAACCCCAACAAATGAGCTTGGTAACAACTTAGTTAAAGTATCTATTCCTGATATTTCTACTAATAATAATATTGAACTAACCTTCGATACATTATTGAAAGTGGAAAATGCAACAAAAGAAACTATTCCTGAACTTAAGAAACTTGTACAAGAACAGCTTGACATATTTGCAAGAAAACTTAATTATGGAATTAAAAGAGTTGGACAATAAAATACTATATAACAATCGGAGGGAGATGTCCCTCCTTTTGTTATATAAATATAGTAGTAGTTAGAAAGGAACGGTGATTGTGGCGTGATATCTCCGTACAAAATTAGATTTAGAAATAAGACTAATATAGATTTTGACGCCATTGTCGATATTACATTTTCTGATGATAATGGTGAAACTGACAGTTTTTTAAATAAAGAAGTAGTATCATCCACTAGCTGGGATGGCTCATATAAAAGAATACATGGCTATAAATACAATCAACCTTTAACGGCGACATTGACGTTCGCCAAAAATGATTTTAGTGATTTCAATGACTGGGAAAATAGACGTATGTTATCTTGGCTGTCTGGTAGTAGTGAAATGCAAAAACTTGAAATATACAAAGATGACACCGAAGTTATATCGTATATCTTGTATGGCAACATCGTTACTTTGCAGCAACAAAAAATAACTAATAATCGAGTAATTGGATATGTGTGTGAGTTTGAAAATATATCTCCATATGCTTACTCTTCAATAAAGGTAATAGAAAAAGAAGTAGGTTCTTCAGAGAGTATTTTAATTAAGTGTCGTAGCGACGAAGAAGAGAAGAAACTATATCCAAAAATTACACTTATGATTGGCAATAGTATTTATTTGGATACAACAGAAGACCCTATGCAATCTACTTTTGATATGATGCCTAATACGGTCTATAGATATACGTATAAAGACCCAAAAAGTGGTTTGGATAAAACTGTTCTTTGCGTGAATATTGATGGGCAAAAATATACTTTGGCTGGTACTTTTTCTGGTAGTATTGAGAATCAAACTCCCAATGCTGACACAACAGGCTTATATTATTTGAGTTCTAGTGATATGAGCATATACAAAGGGGTGTACAACGCTCAAAGTTACAGCTGGCAACCAATAGGCAAGGTTGGCAATGGTGTAGAAATATCTAATATTTACACCAAAGATGAAAAGATTACTATTACAAAATCTATTATTACGGGTTGCTATAAAAATGAAGTGATAACTTTGGATGGTACCAATCGAGTTATTGCAAGTTCAAATACGCCCTTGCGAGTTTTTGGTAATGATTTTAATTGGAAGTTTCCTTATTTTATTAATGGAGAAAATAATATTACAGTGTCTGGAAATTGTGTAATTAAAATTGAATGGTCTGAACCACGTAAGGTCGGACAGTTATAATTCAAAGGAGGAGTAACTATGAATTTACCATCAAATTTATTTGAGAATTATACTCCACCTTCGGTTTTTCTATGTCAACCAAATAAAGAGATTATAGGAGAGCTACAGATTTATGATTTTTCAGGTGCTTTTAAATTTAATACCTATTCTGAGATTCAATTTTCTGTTGCGAAAACGTATAATGATCCAATACAAGGCAAGAGTGTAGAGAACTTATATTATCCATTAATTGATTCTTTGCGTGTCATTTATATTCTCGGTATAGGGCATTTTATTATTCAAGATGTTCAAGAAAATTTAAACGATTATGATAGTAAAACAGTTTCTTGCTTTTCATTAGAGTATTCTACAAGCACAAAATTCCTTGATACGTTTAGAGTTAATACTGGTGAAGATGACTCTTTGGAATACATTTATCATATGCAAAAAAATGGTGTGGATTATTCTATAGATAGACCATATGTAAATGCTCCGACTACATTTGACCCATATGAACGATATTTTATTAAGGAATATACAGACAATGATTCCTATGTTTATACTGAAGTGAAAATTACAGACGCAAACGCATTTGCTGAATATGATGAACAATTATATATCAAAGCATTTCCTAATATCAGATTTTATAACCCATCTAATCCGGCTTTAAGTTTATTACACATTGTTTTTAATTATATCCCTGAATGGAAAATTGGAACAGTGGATTCAGACTTATGGTTTCAAGAGCGTACTTTTAGCGAAGATCGAATTTCAGTATATGATTTTTTATGTAATACTGCTGCAGAAACTTTTCAATATATGATACAGTGGGATTCAATTAATGGGGTTGCTAATTTTTACGCAACCGAAGAAGATGGAATTACTGATAATAATGAAATTCAAACTCGCTGGGATACTGACGTATTTATTTCTAGAGAAAACTTGGCGTCACAAATTGATATTAAGTATTCTACTGACGAAATAAGGACAAAATTAAAAGTAACTGGTGGAGACGGACTGGCAATTCGTGATGTAAATCTAGGCGAAAGTAACATAATGAATTTATCTTTTTACAATGACCCTATGTGGCTAGGTAATGATTTATATATTGCATATAACAAATATATCAGTCAAGTGGAAAGTAACACAGAGAAATATACGAATTATATGTCCGCGTGGGTGGCTGCTTATAATGAATATAGTGATTTAATGAATGCTATTCCCATATCGCAAGATGTGCTACGCATCGGAGATAAATTTCAATTATTATATTGTTTGTACAGACCTGTGTACGAGGATGGGGCTTCCGATAACGAAAAAGAAACGGCGATTAATGCTACAAAAACATCCTTAGAAAAGAAATTAGATTTATACCATGTTAAAGAAGATACAAAATGTAATAAAACAGATAACGTACTATTAACTTTAGAAAATGCGGATTCTGATAGTGCAACTATTCGTGTTTATTATAATAGTGAGGAGTCAGTTTATAAAATTCGTAGAACTATAACCAATGCGGCAACAGGTGTTATTTCTTCAGTAGAATATTCTTTAAGACAATGGGTAACAGAAGTATTAACAGCTAATTATTTAGGATTAAATAATTATACCGTTAAATCAATTGGTATTTTGGGTGCTTACTTATGTCTCGTCAAAGACGAAACAAAAAAAGAAAATGTACAAGATTATGGTATTAAACTTCTTCAAGAGAAGCAGTCTGTTTATACTAAAATATTTATTGTACAAACAGAAGGTTATTTTTCAAAAGAAGGAAACCAGTGTGTTGCTAGTGATACACAACCAACTGGAGAAATAGCTGCTGGTACAAAATGGCTTGATACTGATAGCAGTCCATTAAAGCTTTATATCTATAAGAACAGGGCATGGATAGAGTATGACCCAACAGAGAATAATGAGAATCAGAGCGATTATGAAAATTATGCTCGGTATATAGAGAACTATGAAAAATTACAAGTAGTACAGGAAGTTCTACTTGAAAAAGAATTACGAGCATCATATTTATTAAATGGTGTTGCTGTCAAATCCCGCTATTTTACAAAGGATAAAGTCAATTCTGAAAATTTAATGAGCGTTATTGCTGAGTATTTCCCTGAAGAGTATCAGGAGGGAACTATTACGCTTGTTGGGTACGAACAAGAATTTGGTATTGTTCGTTTCACTATTGGAAGAGATTTAAAAAATGAATATGCTGTATATATTGGTGACAATGGTATTCCATACATTGCTTATAGTCGTTCACAAGGCGTTAATTTATCTAGAATGAATAGTTTAAAAAAGCAATCAGCAATGGAAAATTTCTTTACAGAAGGAGAGCTAATAAGACTATCTCCTTTCATTAGAGAAGATGAATATACTAATGACAATATTATTTTAACAGGGTATGAATCAGAAGAAGAAGAAATTTCAATTAAAAAAACATTGTTGCAAGAGGCAACAAAGGAACTTAAAAAGATTTGCCAACCTAAATTGTCATTCAGTATAGATATGGCAAATATTATGGCTATACCTGAATTTTTACCGCTAAGAGAACAATTCCAACTAGGAAATTTTGTAAAAGTTGAATTAAGAGAGAATTATATTAAGAGAGCTCGTTTATTAGAGGTCTCTATTAATTTTGATAATTTGTCAGATTTTTCTTGCACATTTGGTGATCTAGTTACTACAAAAGATGAAGTTGATAAAACAGCAGATTTGTTGCAGCAAGCAGTAACAGCTGGTAAAACTGTTGCAGCGAGTTCGTCAAGTTGGCAAAAAGCGGTTGAAAAAAGTACAGCATTAGATAAAGCTATTAAGGATGGATTAAAAGATGCAGCCTTACAGGTTGGTAGCACGTCTAATCAAAGTATCTCGTGGGATTCTCGGGGAATTTTGGGTCGTAAATTAGTTGAGGGTACTGAGAATACATATGAACCAGAGCAGTTTCTTCTGAGTAACAATAAGCTTGTATTTACGAATGATAACTGGAATACTAGTACGGGCGTTTTTGGTAAATTCAAAATTACTCAAGATGGACAAGAAGTATATAGATGGGGATTACTATCTGACGCAGTTGTGGGAGGTTATATTGAAGGTTCTCAAATTAAAGGTGGCTCACTAGAAATTGGCGGAGAAGGTGGAACATTTAAAGTAAACCCAGATGGCTCGGTTGAGATTTTAGGGGCAGACGGCAATAGTACATATGCAACAAAAAGTGATTTTCAACAAGCCGTTGGTTGGACAATTGAAATTACATCTGATGGACCAACAATTTTTACTGATAAGAACCAAATAACTACATTAAGTTGCAAGGTTTATAATCAAGGTGAGGATAAGACAGGCACTATCAGTAGTAGCAAATTTAAATGGATTCGCACGTCAGCTGATACATCTAGTGATAGTATATGGAATTCTAAGCACATCGGTACAAAAACAATAACAATTACCCATTCGGATATTGAAAACAATGCGACAATTTGTTGCAAGGTTGATATTGAAACTACATAATTACGGAGGAACATAATATGATAGTTGGACTTATGTCAAATCAGCAAACCTTTATTGATATGACAGATTCTCAGAATTTATCAATCAGTATTGCATACAATTTACCTGTGGTGCAGGTTAAAAATAATAGCGAAAATCCAGCAACTTATTCTCCTTCGTGGGAGACGACAAATTTAATTTTGACACCAACAGTATTTTTAAATTCAGCAGACGTTACAACTTCTATTGAATCTATTACATGGAAACGTCAAGATGGTGGGGCAACTCCTGTTAATTTAATTTCAGGAGAAACTGTTTCTAATGGGATTCTAACAGTAAGTACCAACAATTTATCTACTTCTTCAAGTGGAATCATTACATATATTTGTACTGCTACCACAGCAGACGGATTAACTGCAACTGAGAAAGTATCTTTTTCTTTAATTGTATCTGGTGCAACCTCAACATCAGAAAATGCAAGTGTAACTTTTCAGTTGTATGCCCCTAATGGATATGTTTTATCCAACACAATAGAATCTATTACTCTACAAACTGTTGCATACGTTGGAAGCACACAGATACAAACAGGAGAAGCAACATATAGATGGTATGAACAAAATGATGCAGAATGGTCGTTAATGCAAGAGGGCACTTCATCTTCATATATAGTTACTCGTGATGACGTAAATAAATTTAAAAACTATAAGTGCGACATGATTTACAACGGTAACACGTATACAGCAACTATTATGGTTGAAGATAAAAGTGATACATATAACATCGTTATATGCATATCAAGTAATATTAATATTTTTACTAAAAAATATTATTGGATTATATATATATTAATATACAACCAATACGGAGAAGTAGACCCATTGCTCGGCCCAGTTTCTATTATTGAGCCACAAAATCCTAATACAAATGACTATTGGTATTCCATTGATGGTAACAATGAAACTGTTACATTGAAAAAATATAATGGAACTACTTGGGAACCATCTGATAATTTACAACAACTATCTTACTATTGGAGCCAAATAAATACCAATGGTAGCGATATTCCAATGGGACAATCTGAAAAAGTTAAAATTATATCAGCAAATGATTTTACATCAACTGCCACCTTTAAGTGTGATGTTGAAAGTCAAGAAAATGGTTTCTTAATAATGGATACATTGACATTAACAGACACGTCCGATCCTATTATTTCTGATACGGCTCCTCAGAATGTACAAGATGGACAAATATGGATTAAAAAGAATGACAATGGCACATATATGATGTTTATTTGGGACGCAGCAGAAGAAAACTGGATTTCAGCAGATGCAGATTCGAACAACAAGATATATACAAGTAGACCTTCGCAATATAATGTTGGTGACTTGTGGATTACTAATTCTGATGAAGACCATGGAACATATTTACAAGGAACATTATTACAGGCACAAACTAGTAATACGACTTATAATGCGGATGATTGGACTCCAACATTAAAGTATGATATGGAATTAGACGATATACATGAAACATTGAACAATTTATCACAATACGTTCGCATTAATTCTCAAGGATTGCAAATAGGTGCAAAAACTGATTCCGGAGAAATTAGTCCGTTTACTAGTTTGTTTACAAATACGGAACTTGCTTTTTATCAGGATTCAGACAAGTTGCTTACCCTTGCGAACAACCAGTTAATTGCTCCAAAGGTAACTGTAGAAAATAATTTAAATGTTCAAGGTACTATTAATCTAGGAAATATGTATATGACAATTGAAGATAACGGTAGTTTTAGCTTTACTGTATTGAACTAATGAGGAGGTAATATTATGGCATCAGGAAATTTTTCGTCACGATCAGTCAATGGATTAAGCCTTTATGTGGCATGGTCATCAACTGATAATATTAGTGCAAATACGTCTAGCGTGACGGCAAAGGTTTATGTTAAAAGTTACGGTCTAAGGGGTTCTGCACTGTCTGACTCTTATATTACTATTAATGGAAATAAGAAGAATTGGGCATACAGCTTTAATATTGATAACACTTCAGTATTACAAACAACCAAGGTCACAGAATACACTGTCACGGTACCTCATAATAGTGATGGTACAAAAAGTATTACAATTAAAGCCAATATGGAATTTAATGGTACTTATGGTGGAACATACGTGTCTGATTTAACTGCTTCTAAATCAGTTACTTTAGGCACTATACCACGTTCTTCGGCATTATCTATTCCATCAAGTGTAAATACAGGCTCTTCATTAACATCAACAATAACACCATCTAGTTCTACATTTAAGCATAAAATTAGATTTGAAATAGATGGTAGCTCAAAATACACTAGTGGGTGGATTGCAAAAGGTACAACATCATTTGCATATACAATTCCACATAGCTGGTTGCCTAAAACTACAAGCACCAAAATGAAAGTTTTTCTTTATACCTATTTGGATTCTGCAAACAATGATTCTGATTACATTGCTCGTATTTACAAAGAAATAACTGTTAACGTGCCATCTAGTATTAAACCTACGGTGTCATCGGTGAGTACTACATTAGTTAGTGGTTTGAATAATAAGTACGTGCAGGGTAAATCAAAAATTAAATTAGTAGCTTCTGCATCTGCGGGTAGTGGATCTTCAATTAGCTCATATGTCTTTAAGGGCGCAAATATCTCAGGCTCATCAGGCACATATAACAGTACAAGTAACACTCGTACAAGTAGCACTATTCAAACGTCTGGAGCAGTTCAGTATAAGGTTGCAGCCAAAGACGCTAGGGGTAGAATTTCGGATTACAAAACTGTATCCGTAAATGTATATGAATATGCAGCACCACAGATTAATTCTATTTCTGCACAAAGATGTAATGCTAGTGGTGTTTTAGATAATAATGGTACTTATGCAAAAATTGTTATTAAAACTAGTTATGCTTCTGTTGATGGAGCAAATACTCGTACAGTTAAATTATGTAGTAGCAAAGATGATTATGCTTCTACAATAACAGTTTTGGACACAGATAATACATCAAACACTTATACTGGTGTGTACAATGGAGATTTTGCAACATCTTCAAGCTACACTGTCAAGGCAATTATTCAAGATTCATATAATACAAACAATAAATCCATAGTTTTAGGCGTGTCTGAACGCACGATTAACATTGCCAAATATGGTAATGGCGTTGCTATTGGCGGTCTAAGCACAGTAGTTGATTCGACTGCTTCTGGTCTATTTGAATGTAACTGGCAGACACATTTTAAAGAAGGAGTTAATATAGACAATTCTACACAAGAATACGTTACTGTAACTCGTAGGAGTGTTTCTGATGATATCAATCAAGATGGTACTAATGAAACTGCAGATATTAGGGTGCAATTATATGTGAACGGTAGTGGAAACGTTACTTGTCGTAGAAGATATTCTGTAGATAATTCTGCGTTTACTACACAAGGATATTGGCAGTTAAGAGATAGTGATTTTTATGTAAATGAGAATATAGTATCTTATAAAGAATTATTTACTAATGGGAAAACAGACGCATATGATGGTAAACAGGGTGCGTGTATAAGCAATAATGGTAGAGTATATTTGGTAGGAACTACAGAAGGAAAAACTGGCGCAATATCTCCGTACAAACCAGGCATCGTATTTGCATATGACAATGCAACAAATGGTACCTCTTCTATATTAGAAACCGCTTCCGGGGTACTTACATTTGATTGCACAGCAAACGTCACGGGCAATGTTGCAACAGATGGAAAATTTGGGTCAACGTCTACATATAATGATTTAGTTTTTGCCATGTATTGCCAATGGAAGGACAATGCAAATCATGATATTATCAATCGAGATATTGACGGATTAACAGCGGGTATTGGCTGGGCTGGATCATCTTCATACTCTACAGTTTTAAATCTAAGAGGTCAAACTGTAAGGGCACCTAACAATAGTGGCGTAGCTGTAACTTCAGACGAGCGACTGAAGAATAGTTTTATCGATTTGAATCAATATGAATCATTTTTTGATAAATTACATCCCGTTGCATTTAAATATAATGATGGGGCATCTGGAAGGTATCATATTGGTTTTGGAGCACAGTCTGTTGAAAACGCATTAACAGAAAGTGGTCTTGATAACACTAAATTTGGTGGCATACTACGCTACCCAGTAAAAGAAGATGCAGGTGATTATCGTGGATACAGTGAAGAGTATGGTCTTATATATAATGAATTTATTGCACTTAATACACATATGATTCAGAAGCTAAAACAAGAAAACGAAGCACTAAAACAGACAATGTATGAATTAGAAAATAAATTGAACTATGTTTTATCAGAAATAAAAGGAGAATGACTAAAATGAATATTAATTATATTTAAGGAGAATGTGATATGGAAATATTTAAAAACATTGCTACAGTTGTCGGTTGTATCTCAGCTTGTATAGCATTATTAATCACAATTATTAAACCTTTGAGGCAGATACTTGTAAATTCTATTGCTCATAAATCTCAATATCAAAAAATGATTGATAATATTGAAAAATTAAACAATAAACTCGACGAGTCTTTAACTAACGATGCAAACATACAAAAGCGTCTTGAAAAAGTTGAAAAGAATGTACTGGAAAATGAAGTGGAAAGACTAAAATCAGAACTATCAACTTATTATAATAAGTGTTGTAGGGGGTTGCAGATATTCCCAGAAGAAATGCTTAGAATAGATGAAGTATACGATAAATATCATAACAAATTAGGGCTAAATCATATCGGAACAAAAATGTATGACGCAATTGAAAAATATTATAAACAACAGGATTTTATCAAGATACACAATGATTAAATTACATGGCAAAATAATTGAGGTGGTTCTATGAAAAACAAGAAAATGGAAACTTCAAAAAAGATTATATTATTTATTGGTATTCTATTCGCTGTAGCTATAGTATATACAATCGTATCTTGTTCCATATCGTTGATTATGAATACGTATACTGACTGGACATCCATTGTAGCATTGTTAACATCCACTGGAGGTGCCTTTGGCACAGCTTGTGGATTTTATTATTCAAAAGCTAAATCAGAGAATAATTACAAATTACGTATGGCTTTTTTAAAGGAAAAATATACGATTTTAAAAGAGATTGGTGCGATAGACGAAAATCGTGCAAAAATGGAAATTGAGAATGAGCTTGACACGATAAATGGAAAACTCGATATGGAAGCTGAAGAAGCGATGTCGATTGATAATTCTATATATCAAGATGCGTCGTCTACGACAATATAATTTTAGGAGGATTTTAATTATGGAAAAATATTCGATGTGGATTGAACTTGTAGTAGCTATATGTGGGGCTTTGGCTGTATGTCTACCACTTGTTACTAAACTATGTAGTACAATTGTAGCATTTGTAAAAGAAAAGAATTGGAATAAGATTATTGAAATGACTATGGAGTATATGGCTACAGCAGAAACAATGTTTGAGACTGGGGCTGAACGTAAAGAATGGGTACTTGAAATGGTTAAAGCAAGCGCAAAAGTTTCTAATTTTAACTTAACAGAAGAATCTCTTGCGAAAGTTAGTGAACTGATCGATCAGATTTGCAAAACAAGCAAAAAGATTAATACAAAATCTAAAGAAACTGTTTAATATTATAGGGTGCAATATAAAAGTTGCACCCTATTTTTTTTGGCTTTCAAGATGCTGTTTAATTAAATTTATAATCCATGAATTTATAGTACGATTATCTTTGTTTGCAGCTTTGTCAATTTGAAATTTTAGCTCAGGAGATACACGAATTGTAATCGCTTTTCGTTCATCTTTCACTATAATCACCTCTCCCCTGCATATTATCATAAAGCTAAAATGCCGTCAATATTGGGGTATTTGATAGCAAAAAAAAATAAAAATGCCAATAGGGGGATTATGTGGAATAAATTGGTCGATAACGGCAATAATATAAATACCATATCTCAATCACCACATTTTATACTTCCAAATATTTAAGGGACTATCTTTTGATAGTCCCTTATTTTTTATGCTCGTAACAAGTGTCTTCAGATGGAGAAAGTTCTACACGTGGCACCAATGGCAAGTTTAAAACTTGCTCCACTCGAAACACAGAATCTTCGGCTGTTACGAGCCTATAGAAAATTTACTTTAATATCAATATTGTCACCTTGTTTTGTCCATATAATACTTGAAATTATGGTCTTATACAAGTCGTTAAGTTCTTTATCGTCAAGCTCATCTTCCCATCTACTTCTTCTAAATTCTTCTATATAATGAAGTTTTTCGTGGTTTGTTATAGATTGTGCTTTTTGTAATTTTAAATTTTCTATACTCAATTGATTCTCTAATTCATCCACTTCTTTGAGTATTCGTTCTTTTGCGGATCTATATTCGTCTAATGTATCAACACCTTCATCATAGGCTATTCTTGCCCTTTTTAAAGCTATATCTTTTTTATTTAATTTATCCATAATAGTTTTTATTTGAAGCTGAATCAAATCAGTTGATTGGTCCTCACAGCTTTCTATTTCTTTTCTTATTTGTTCTTCATACTCTTTTAATTGTTCATCTATTGCATCAATTATATATTGAGCTTTTCCGCTAGAGTTTGGACACTTATTACCAAGATAATCTTTATGCCAGCATTTTTTTACAATTAAATCTTTGCCTCTTTTATATTCTAATGGTAAACCATATCCACACAATCCACATTTAATCAGTCCTTTTAGTGGGTAGTAATGATCACTCCGTCTATATGGTGATTTTAAATTTTTTTGAATTCCTATTAATATTTTTTCATGTTCATCTTGTGTTTTTATTGCTTCATGTCTATTTTCAACGACAGTCCATTGTTCCTTTGGTATTTTTTGAAATGGTTGTTTATTAGGAGATTTGTTTTTATGCCCATCGCCTTTAGTTTTGTTAGATATAATTTTCCCAAGATGTGTTTCATCTACAAGCAATCTACGAACTGTCATATTACACCAACGACCACCACGTGGAGAAGGTATATTACGCCTATTTAATTCCCAAGCAATTTCATTTGTACTCTTTTTGTCTTTTATAAATGAATCAACCATAAATCTATATATTGATAATTTCTGTAAATTAACAACAAGTCCTTTTTCGTTGTAATATCTTTTATTTGTTGCTGGGTCTATCCACTCTTGATATTCATATGGCATTGGAGGTGTGCCGTTTGTCCACGCGCCAAGTTTCGCGCCAACCTTCTTACCCATAGATAATCGATGGGTAATTTTCTTATATTCTCTACGCGCAAATAAGGTTTGTAAATCAACGGCAAATTCTTCATTGTCGTCATTTAGATTATATAAAGAACTTGGAGTCACCATATAAGTGTTAGTTTTTTGAAATACTCTTTTTATTTGTCCCCAATCTACTAAATCTCCTCTACCCAATCTATCTAAATCAACACATACAACTGCATCGTAAATATTATCTTCAACGTCTCTTAATAATTGTTGCATAACTGGTCTTGCAAATAATGATTCTCCAGTTTCTACTTCTTCGTATACAACATAAACCCATCCTCTAGATTTACACAGTTCTTCTAAAATCGTTTTGTGTTTTATTAAGTCTTCTGTAGTTTCTCCTCTAGATTTTCTCAAATATTCTGCAACATATTTTATAATAATTGGATTGTATTCATTTCGCATTTCCAACGAATATCACCTTCTCTATTGATTTTATAAATATATGTTAACTCTGAATACTTTTGCTGTCAATTGTCTGCTTTAATTTTTGGGCATACTGCTTGATAGCCTCTAAAGAAGGTTCGTTGTTGTATGTAATAACCACCGTAGTGTTATTAGAATATTTTTTAATTATAGTTTTTGCCATTTGTCTCTCCTTGGTCGTTTTATATTATTGTGTATAAAAATAGCGATGATATTTTACTACCACCGCTATTTTATTTTTTTTTATTTTTTATCTTTTTCTATATAGCCGAAGCATGTAGAATCTATTTTTTGATACGCCTTATAGCCCTTCCATTTAAAATGATAATCTGCTCGGAAAAATAATACATACTCAGGTATCGTGCATCCATTTTGAATAACTTCATCTACTGCTTCGTAATTAGTTTCATTTGGTGTGGTACAATACAGTAAGCTAGCGGGTGTAAACTGATCTTTAGCGTACACAACTTCTTCTAACGTATCTCCCCATCGACCATCTTGCCACCTGTTAATTACTACAGATACAATAGCTTCTTGACATTCAATACTTTCTGTATTAGCTTCTCTATAAACTAGTCGTGCAAGCATTTCACGCTCAACAGAAGTGATATTGTATACATGTTCTTGTTCTCTACCAATACCCGTAGATGCTTCAACAATTGGGTATTCCGGCATGTCAGCTTCACAACTACAAACACATATAAGTGTAATAATGAATATAATTGCTAATACTGTACATATACAAATCACCTTGGTTATATTTCTCATTTTATACTCCTGTTGAACCGTGTCCGCCACGATCTATGTTGTCTTCTAGCGTATTAGTAATAAATTCTATGCTTGGTTGATGCTCCATGATACGGAACTGGCAAATTCTATCGTTTTTACTGATTCTAGTGTCTCTCATAGCTAATGCTGGGAAAAACCATTGGTCATTGGGTCCACAATATGATTCATCAACAACTCCCATGTGATTTGTTTGGATAATACCAAAATTCTTAAAAGTTGAGCTTCTTGGAACTATATGTGCCTCATACCCTTTTGGGAGAGCCATAGCTACTCCAAGTGGAATCAGTTTAAACTCTCCCTTTTTCATTTCAACCGTTTCTGCCGCACGAAGGTCAATCCAATCCGACTTGCCATCAACATATCGAAGCTTATCGATGTCTTCTGTAAAGTATTTTATTTTAATATCCATACAGTCACCTCAATTAAAAGAACAGATGCCACAGATATGAAAATGGGTCTGATTCACTAGAATAACTATAGCAACCATAGTCATTTACATATGCCTTTTCGAGCTTTTCAAGTTCGTGCATCTTATCTTCAATCTCTTTTCTACGGGCTGCTTTCTCTGATGCGAGTGCAGCTTCTTTTTTCTTTACTTCTTCCGCCTCTTTCTTTTTAATAATTTCCTTCAGCGTGTTATATTGATTCTGTGTAGTTTCAAATTCCTTTTTGAGTTCTTCAAGTGTTTTTTCTCTCTTAAGTTCTTCCATAGTTTTAGTCTCCTTTTCAATCACTTTGTTTTGTTTAATCTTCAATTTTAACTATTTTATACTTGCCGCAGTCGCATTCTATTTCCTCTCCCTTATCTAGGGATTCTCTGAATTTTTTGCAACAACATTTCGTATCATTGTTCCATACAAGAGCACAAGGGCAATAGCCACGTGTCTCTTGAAGTTGACGATTTACTTCAGCTACTAGTTCCAAATCGTCATTTAATACAATTTTATATTTAGCCATTTACTTTATCTTCTTTCCAAAATTTATACGTGATATCTTCCCATATATTAGATGGTTTATTGATTTGTCGATACATTCTTTGGTTTGTTGTTTTTGAAGCCAAGCCACCAAGACTGCTATTATATACTCCAACTTTGACATAATCAAAATATACTACAATGCCATATAATGATAATCTAGATGGTAAACCACTGTATAATGCAACTTTCAACCCATAATGGTCAACTATATGAGCTAATTGTGCCAGTTCTACCCAATTTTGATCTCCACCCATAAAACATACGCAAGTAATTAGTCCTTTGTATTTTTTAATTAGTCCTATTAAATCATCAGATATATAATTGCCTTCATATCCCCACAAATATTGACTGTGGCAACCCTCACATCGGTGAGGGCAGCCACTAATATTTATGGCAAGTGTTACTTCGTCTGGTACTTCTTGAAAAACGATACTGTATCCGAGGTATTTTAGTCGTTGTTCATTCATAATACCTTTTCGCCGCCTCTTTTTGTCGAGCTTCTGAAAAAGCAGATACTCGCTTTAAATATCCAATTACTCTAGTTAAATAGTCTATATTTATACTACCACATTTTTCGCAATGGTCGAGATGATGCTTGCTAATATGTCCACAATCATTGCAAATAGTGTTCGGAATATTAAATGTAAAATAAGAACAACCAGTTTTAATAGCATCTTTCATAATCACTTTGTACTGTTCCTTAGAAAGATGTTCGTTAAGATTTCCATGGAGTGCGGAGCCTCCGTCCAAGTATTTTGTTAATTTATTGCCATGAAGAATGAACTTATCAATTAGATTCGTTCTGTCATCCTCGACAACATAAAAATAGCTATTGTAGCAATCTCTTGGTACGAAGTACCCGTCTTCTTTATCCCACTTGGCGTTTTTAACTCCTAAGTTTTCTGCGGGGACAAATTCTGTATTAAACATTAATTCATCAGTCCTTTCAGCTCTATTTAGGTCATAAATGGGTTTTAAAATTTGCTCACAATAGTCAAAATACTGTTCGTTTGGAGTAATTGGTATACCAAGAAATTCTGCACCTTCGACAAATCCATTCACTCCCACTGTTAAAAATTGTTTTTCTAATGAGATATACCCAGCATCATACACAGGAAGTAGTTTTGCTTTAAAGTTGTCTTTCATAATTTCATTAAAAGCTTTAAGATAGCAATGAACTTTCTTAACCTGTTCTGCTACTGCTTCTGATATATCTCTATTGCCCCGTTTTGCATTTTGCACGAGTCGATTGATATTGATTGTAATTACTCCCTTAGAACCAGTTGACACACCACCCGCTCCTAAAGTGAATGAGAATGTATTATCCTGAAGCTCATTACGCAAACGACAGCACGAAGCAAGGGAATCAACGCTACTACTTCTATAGGTAAAGAAGGAGTGTCCTTCTGCATACATTTCCGCAGCAAAGTCTGCCCATTCGTGGTCTACGTAATCCGAACCATCATCTAAAAGATTCATAGTTTCAACTGGGAACGTAAGAGGTTTCTTAAGTCTTTCTGCATTGAACCACTTCATAAATCGTTTCTGTAGCCAGCTAACGCTCTCCCACTGTGGTTCTGTATCGTCCGGGAAGATAAAATCATGAAAAATGCCGTCAAAATAATTTGTATCGAAATAGGCTAAATTCCAGAATACACTTTGAAAATTACGTGCGGCTGCAGGCTGATTTAAAGAATATGCAACCTGGCTAAATTTATCTGTAATAACATCATCAATAGTTCTTTTTCTCCTACTAAGAGATGCGCTCTCGTTTGTATGTAGGTAATAATTATCTCCATATTCTTTGCGAATAAAATAGTCCAAATAAGTTAGAAACTCTGGAGTTGATACGGCTCCTGCAAACTGTGCTGCGATAGCGAAAACAAGATTAATGAAAGAACCACAAAACGAATCAAGGTTCTGTGGTGGTTCAGACATGCCACCGATTGACTTAAGCCCTTCAAACAAAAATGGGTACATTGTAATACTGACACAATACGGCATCACTGAAGTTTCGTCATGCTTATAAATTTCATGTGACTCTAATTGCCGAATATACTCATAAGCCATTTCTTCTCCGAACATTTCAGTAATTTTATTAATCATCAAAAGCCTGTTCGTGCCAATAATTTCTCTTTTAGTCAATTCCCCTTGCATTGTTGCAATATTTTTATTATCAACATTTGCATTTGAATCGACTTCACTACCACTAGATGCGTTACTTGCCTTTTTATACTTATTAATAAAATTAATATATTTTTCGTAGCTACTATATTTTGCCATATTATTACTGCTCCTTAATCCACTCCGCTGCTTCTTTAAAATTCATCATTGTTCCGTCCACTTCAAGTGCCGGAGCCGTTTCAAGACCCTTCGAAAGCATAAGCTGTACGTCGTCACATTCTTCGTAATCAATATTTTTTTGCTTTAATTTAGATTCTAATACTTTACACCGTGGACAATGCGTTGACCACAAAATAATATTTGTTTCCATACTTATAGTCTCCTTATTAATTAATATTGTACTCTTCAAATAAATGTTTTTGAGAGGCAAACTCTTTGCAATGTTCTTTTTCTGCCTTGAGTCGTGCGATAATTGCATCTTTTTTATCCTTAAAAATACCAAGATTATATCGTTTGTTATCTACTTGAATATTTGCTCCCCACATATTTTCTTTTTGCATCCACCACACACCAATAACACCACTGTTATTTCTTGTTGATATTGATAAGTTTTGCGAATTTTGACTACGTGTACATGGACGCAAATTTGATTCTAAATTATTTAATTCATTTCTATCAATATGATCATAATTAGTAAATCCTAATATCTGATGCATTTTAACTTGTTTGCCTGTTTCGGTGTCTACAGCCACCAACCTAAGTGCATTTCCATGTTTATGGGATACCCAGCAATAATTTTTAATTTTATCAAAATTTTTCAAATCGAAATAAAATTCTAAATTAGTATTGGTTGTCCACCCAACACCAATATCTCCACCTAAGTCGTATTGATTGGTTTTACGCAATCTCTTTGATGCAAGCTCTTTACCTAAGCAACCACATGACTTAGATCGCCCATTCAATAATCGACTGGCAGGAACATCTCTGGTAGTTTTTGCATCACAACTACATTGGCACCTCCATTGTGCTGTATGTATTTGTGTAGATGGGTAAATGTAATCTTCCGCTTGTTCAAGAACTGTCCATCTGCCAAATTGTAGCCCTGTTAAATCCCGATGCGGCTTAACCATATTGTGCCATCCTAATTTCAATGTTATTAATTGCTGTCACGATATCCTCCCAGTTATGCGCCCGATAAATATCATATACATAGTCTTTATTTTTATCACGATTCCACGGATAATCCAATACGATCCTCTCGCACAAGTTTTTGGTTAAATTGTCCAACTTATCATCCACCATTACATCGCAGTTCAAGATACTTTTATCCTGTACACATACAATATCGTCCGGCGTTACGCAAGGAAAGTGCTTACAAACCCAGTCTACTTTACTAGCAAAGCAGCGATACGGTGTAGCTGTTGCCAAAAACACTCGATGTCCTTGTTTCATTAATGTTTCAAGTCCCCACTGAGCATCTGGAATAGGGTTAAGGTAATTATAAATTGTTTGTCCCTCAAAGATATTTAGAATCATATCTGCATCTTGGGGGTCAAGACATTCGTGTAGATGAAAAGACGTAATATCATCAAGTGTGATATTCTTTCCCATTTTAGTATTATATAACTTAATACCTGTTGAAACTAAATCACACAGAATATCATCTATATCTAATGCAATTTTAATATATCATCACTCCTTTGCTCCATCTATATGATTCTTCCAAACCCCCTCAACGTCACAAATCCATTTTAATACCGAATATGCGGTCGCAAAATCAACGTTTGGAATAACATAATCTACATCCATATTCTTTTTCATATCCCTAAATTGCTGTTTTTCCGATAGACAACGGCTTCTATATGTCATAAGATTATCACCTCGTGCCATAGCACGTTCTTTGCGTATATCTTCTGGAACATTGACGTACACAGAAACAATACGTAGATTTGGCAAGTCCAATGCTTTCAATGATGCTACGCCTAGTGGGTCTACCGTATAAAAATCTGAGTCGTAAAGCTGCTCAGTTGTTGACCAATAATGCTGATTATTAATGTAAGTATAGGCAGCAATTTCACCGTTTTCTTTCATTGTCTTATAAGTATCCACCCCTACAAAAATATGTGTTATACCTTCATTTTTTCTCTGTTCACGAGTAGTATATGATATTAGTTGACTCCAACCATTTCGCTTACAAAGCTCGTGAATCAAAGTGTCTTTACCTGCTGCCGACTCTGCCATTATACACATCAACACATGTTTATTCTGCATTAGTTTCACCACCTTGATAAGTCTGATTAAATCCACAGCAATTAAACTCGTCACATTTACCATTCTTCCAATAGCACATTGGTACTAAAAATTCAGTAAACTCTGGGTTGACTTCAATCACTGCTTCGCAAATAGCTTGAACCACTTGACGAGTTTCATATGCTGCTTGTCTACATAATCGCTTATTAGCGATAACCATAAGTTCTTCAGCATTGACAAACCAGCACATATTAACTGGAGTATCCTGTCTATCTGCTCCTCTATCATGACCATTATTTCTGTCAGATCGTTGTGTTTTAACGAATGGGGTAGCATGGACGTGCCGTACAAGATGCGTCGCGCACCAGCTTGGTATGCCATTTAATCTAAAACAAAATTCAAGCGTTCTTATAGGAGAATGTCTTGCTTTAAGTATTTTCTTTTTCCATTCTTCTGTAGGCGGTTTTGAACTTTCTTTTCCTACCGTAACTAATGTACAAGTTTTACATAACTGCCAATCATCTTCGGTAGGGTGTTTCAAAATTTCAACCGTAAAATCCATTTAACTCTTTCTCCTTGAAAAAATAATATCGAGTAAATTCTTTAGCGTATAATATATCGCATATTTCATAATCAATCCTTATTTGACACCATACTATCTTCAGCTTTCTGTATACCATAAAATCTTAATGCACATTCAAGACAACAGAAATAATAACCATCTTCGCTGATGTAAATCTCGGTATTATCATCATAGATGTCTTCATCACATTCTTCACAAACGCCTATTTTTCGGATATCATCCATATCCTTGTCTAAGTTGTCATAATAATCTTCATTCATTTGTGCCACTCCCTTCATTCTCAAACTTTTCTTTTTCATATAAAATTGAATTTTTAGGTGCTCTATCAATCACGTCCATTGGCATCAGTCTTGCTCCAATAGGATTTTCTTTATATGCCTCGCTCATCGTAGAGTCCCACTGAGATTTTGATAACTTGCACACTACCTTATCAGAGTAAACGGGGATACAATAAGGCATCATCTCATGGTCAAAGTGGGTAAAATTATATTCTCTTTTACGAATACGTTCCACCAATGCCTTTTTACGTTCTAGTGTAAAATTAACCGTTGGATAAACATCATTATAAGGAGAAGTCCAGCCGACAACTACCAATGCCATAATTAACTATTCGTCCTTTCGTTTAAATATTTTTTAATCAACGCATTTGCTGGCTGCTTAAAATAATTATTTTGCATCCAATACAAATACCCTATTTCTTCTTTTGCAACTTCGGGAATTGTTTTATCCTTAAACTTACCAAAATTAAATTTCCACTCATTTATGTCTGGAAGAATTTCTGGCTCTGTACCAAGAACTGTCTCAAGATATTCTGATGGAAGCATATCAATGTCTGAACGACTACTTAAAATATCACATTCGTGTACTAGAATTTCCATTTCATTTTCTGGTTCGGGAAGAACTATATTGCTGTGCTTACTGGTCGTCCATTCTCCACTATGTCGTTCGCACATACGAGCAATTCGTTCCTTAATCTTTTCGTCAATATCGTGCTCGACGTGGGCTTCTCTTACCCATTTACCAGCTAGCATTGGATGTTCATGTACAGAATATTCAGACTTTTCCCAATTACATTTCAATGCATCGTGAAATATGGGGACACATCTCATAGCATCTCTTTGTACGGGAGATGGGAACTTTTCCTGATTGCATTTGAGTTCCAAGAGATAGTTCATAATTTTACCAAACATAACAATGTGATAAACTTGACCATGCGGTTTACATTGTGTGGCATTATGAAATCTAATACTTGTTGAACTAGGCATTGTAAAAATGTAATCTGGAATTTGCTCAATCATATCTTCACAATACAAACGCATATCTTCTGTCTCAAATTTATCAAGGAGCTCCTTAAATACTGCTCGTTTATTCATTTCCTATATCTCCTGTTGTTTCAGAATCACTTTGTTCTGTAGATTGTGTAGCTTTTTCTTCCTCTGCTTTCTTCAGTGGAACAGATACGACTGTGACAATTTCAGTTATACATCTCTTATAGTCACGTAGGCTTATTTTAGCTGGCTGGTTAAGATGCTTGTCGATAATCTGTAATATAACACTACACATCATCCTTGCTCCGTAGGTCATAGCATCATTGCGAATTTTTTTCGCCATACGCTCGGCAGCTTCTTTAATTACTTTTGTCTGCTCGGATTCTTCGGCAATTTCTTCTTGAGGATTTTTGTTTTCGTCCATAAGTTTTGTCCTTTCTTAAGATGGTACACATATTATACATCAATCACTTTGTTTTGTCTATGGGCAAAATATACAAAAATTAATGAGATTTATCAGTAAAATCTGTTATATATTTAGTCCAAATTTCTGATTTATACCCATTATCAACTAGTAGGCTTGAAAAAAGACTAACTAAAGTGTTGACTACGATACTATTACCTGCCTGTTTATACCTTGCACTCGCTGAAACATATTGTGCAGCCCTATTATAATCCTCATCAGTAAATCCCATAAGCCTCCAACATTCAACAGGCGTAAGCTTTCTAATTCTCCATCTAGTTATAGGTTGCTCTTTTTCAACAACGCCCTCGTAGCCCAACCCATTAATAATATTCTCTTCTATATTACGGGCTCCTTGCTTGTAAATTGAAGCTCGTATAGCTGACGCTACCTGTTTACCACGAGTGCTACAAGGAAATTCTTCTGCTACTTCAAGACCTATACGTTCACTTCTTAGCGTCGGTGCAGTTTCTGAATATATTCTTGCTTCTCTACTCTTATAAAAATCTTCAATGATAACTGGTTCACAAATGTAATTGTCTTTAGCGACGCTTGTGAGACAGTTTGTTGTACCGCTAAAATTAGGTTCAAATCTTTGCTCAGTCGGTGCTCCAGTTGTTCTATCAGATGGATTCTCTGGATTTCGACCACGAGAGGCAACCACAAAAGGTTCTGTATTTGTGTTTTTAGATAAATTTAAAAGTTTCTCAATACGTTCATCGGGTAAATAATATTTATCATCAACATTGATTTCAAGAATATCTTTGAGACGAGTTGTGAGAGGAATGGGTTCGGGGAAAGTAAAGTCTTCCCAAATCTTTATGTTTGGATGTTTTCCTCTAATTTCTTTCATAGTGCTAAGAACTTGCTTATTAGAACTGTTGCATTCCCTGATAGTTGTGCTACGACTTTCTTCATTTTCAATTTTTCTACTTACGCAGAAAATTCTCAAACGGTTCTGTGGTACTCCATAATTTTTACTATTTAGTAGTTCAAATGCACTTTCATATCCCATCTCACTAAGTCTTTCAAGATATTTAATGAAGTTATGTCTATGTTTCCCACTCAACACAGCAGCCACGTTCTCCCAGACTATGAACCGGGGCATAGATGTGCCAATTAGCCTAAGAGATTCCCACATTAGTGAACTTGTGGTACCACTACCCTCGTCTCCACCTTCTCCCTTTCCAGCGCAACTGAAACTTTGACAAGGCGAACTGTGACAAATGATATCGACATAAGGTAAACTATCTACCTTCGATATATCTCCAAGGTTTCTACTAAGATAATCTGCTATATAGTATTGCTTCAACTTGTTAATTGGTGTTCTCTTTATGATGCTATGTTTTCCGTTTTGGAAATTATATCCTAGATTCTTCGCCTGAAGTTCTTCAATCATTTTGTCTTGTGAAGGGAACTCGAATGTCTCCATTTCTTTTTCTAAATCCCACCTCATTGCGGCATAGCTAAGAACTGCGTTGGGGTCACAGTCGCAAGTATGGGTTATTTCATAAGGCAATTTTAACTGACGAAGTGAACGTTCCTGGGCTCCGATTCCGGAAAATAATTCTATCATAGAAATTTGTTCTGTCATGACTCGGATGCCTCCCTTTCAATCACTTTGTCTTGTAGTCCTCGTTCACATAAAGAAACTATATAATCGCATAAAGCATCAGGAATTCTAGATCGATCCTTAGAGCCTTTAATCCCCTGTGTCCCAGTTTTACTACCTCTCGGTGCTCTTTCATGACAACTATCACCATTTTTGCAACATGGAAAGTAGGCATCTGGATAATTAGTAAACAAATCGGTAGGTTTCATGCGTTTGTCGCCCCATTGACAATATGTCGTAGTATATCGATTAAACTCCTGTATCCAATTCATTTTTCTAAGACAACCACGAGGATTTTCAATCCATATATATTTGGGATTTAACTGATGATAAAGTTCAATAACATGTTGGTCTACCTTATCACAAAATTTAGCATAATCGCTAACAGGATCTAAATTGCCTGTAATAGGATTTTTCTTACGATGATGGCTAACTGCCGCCACGCTGAATGTGGTACAATCAAAACTTGCCCATATGACATCGGGGACTCCATCGCACAGTTTAATAATGTCTTCAACGGTCAATTCTCCAATATCTGCCTTTAATGTTGGCTCAAATTGTTCGCCCCAATCAACTGTATAAGTTTCCCATCCTGCTCTTTCAAAGGCCTTTGCCATAGATTTTGTGCCACAAAATAAATCTAGCATCTTTTTCATATCTGCAACCTCCGTTTAGCAATGTTAAAATATTCTTCACTCAATTCAATACCAATTGCATTTCTGTTGTTTTTATATGCAACTAATAAATGACTACCACTACCAGCACAAGGATCGAACACAATATCTCCTTCGTTGGTATTGTCAAGAATGAGCTCTTGTAGCAAGTTGTGATTCTTCTCCGTTGGATGTAGTTTGCTACTGCCGTTAGGGTATCTAAAAACTGTATTTTTACAATGTGCATTAAATACTTTTGCTCCCCGCTTTTTAAACCAAACAGCAAACTCAACACCACTTAAATAAATATATTGTCCATTCATTGGACTGGGATTGCTTTTTTGCCATACGATAGGACGTGTAGTTCCTTGTTTATTGGCAAAATATTTATAAATGTCACTAAATTGTTCTTTTCCACAGAAAATACAAATACTGTTTTTAGTGACTCGATAAACTTCATCGAGAAAACTCTCTAAGTCAAAAGTCAAAACATCTGCATTGCCCTTATCTAATGTTCTAAGACCATTATCTTTCCTGTTAACCACATTGTATGGTATATCCGTTAATGTAAAATCAACACTGTCATTTAACATAGATTGCATTTTCACCATACAATCACCGTGTAGTAAATCTATCATTTTATTGCTCCTTAATCATTCTGTCTTGCTTAAACTTTCCGTTATAATTTGTTTCGGCAAAAAGTTCCAACAATAATAACTGCTTTTGGGGCTGAATCATTCAACCATGTATTTGCCATTATTAACGCAAATTTGTACTAATCACTTTGTTCTGTTATCTTTTTATGTCTTGCAACCACTGCGCATAAGATTTTATCTTATCAACAATAACTTTATCGTCATCTTCTTTTTTGCACAGAACTGCAACCTGAGTGCCTTTGACTATTAAGTCCTGAAATTTCTTTAGTGCATCAGGCCAGCACGTAGCTTCTATCAAACCACCTGTACCAGTATAGATATTAATGAAACAGAATTGGTCTCCTTTTTTTGTTTTCTTTTTTTGTATCTTGGAGATAATACCAACAATCGTGCATTTATTACCAACTGGCACATCCTCAAAATCATCTAGAATTTCTAGAGCTTTTTCAAAAGGATTTGCGTCACTAATAAAAGTTTCCAGTGTTTGAAATTCCCAAAATTCTTCGTCCTGTAAATACTTCTCTTCACACTCATTGATATAAGCTTTGTATTTTTCCATTTGCTCTATATCATATTTCTCTTTACGTTTAGCATTATAAAGTGCTAATACCTTTTCTTTATCAATCTTTTTTCCAACTATAAAATCATCGGCATTAATACCCCATTCATCTAACAGTTTTGCTTTTGTACCGTATGACTGCACGGGAGTATATTCTTTTATTTCATAGTTATTTTTAAAATAGTTAATCAAAAAATTTCGTTTATTTTTAGCAGGAATTGCACCAGATTTAACTAAACTAATTACTTGTGTTCTGGTAGGGCATATTCTTGCAGTAAAATCTTTAAAATTAAGAAATTTACCATTAGCATTGCGTTCTGAAATCAAGACCTCCGCCAATGTCTCGCCTATACCCGTAATAGCTGATAAGCCATATAAGATTTTACCCTCTGATACCGAGAAATTTATATCAGACTTATTGATATTGGGAGGCAAAACTTCCACTCCGCACTGTTTAGCATCAATGATGATTTTATTAACCTTACCTGCTTTGTCTTTGTTTAAGTTTAACATTGCCTTAAAGAAAGCAGTTTTATGATATGCCTTTAAATATGCAGTTTGCATACAAATCACAGCATAGGCCGCCGCATGGCTCCTATTAAAGCCATATCCTCCCTTGGTTGAGAGCTCCTTGCATATATACTCTGCAATATCTTCGGTATATCCGTTATTTAGTATTTCTTGATGAAGCAATGTAACTTCTTCTTTAACCTTTTCGGGCTGCTTTTTTGCAAGGCATTTACGCATTCGATCTGCTCCTGCATCACTTCTACCGCCAAAAACTTTTGTCAGTCTCATACTCTGTTCCTGATATAGGTTCTGACCAAAAGTTGAGTTAAAAATAGTAGCCATATTCGGATGAGGATAATGTATGTGTTCGGGGTGATTCTTACAATCCACATAAGCATCTATTGCTGGCATAGCATCTGGACGATACAAGGCGATCAGGGCTGTTAACTCATTTAACGATCTTGGTTGCAATCTTGCAATCAAATCTTTCATTCCTTGACTTTCTATCTGAAAAACTGAATCGGTGCGACCACTGCAAATTAAATCAAAAATACCCTCGTTATATTCAAATTTAGGGTTGTTGATATCAATTTCCCACAAATCAATATTGTCTTCTTGCATTGCTTCATTAATTGCAATAAGCGAAGCAACAGACAATATATCGAATTTAACAAGAGAAATTTTTTCATCCATAACCTTATCAACTGAAATTACATGTTCGCCATTCTGTCCTCGTCTTATACCAATATAATGGTCATATGAGTTACGACAAACAATACAACCTCCTGCATGAATACCATAACCTCTTGGACGGTTAGTAATATGTCCAGCGATTTCTAAAAGTTCTTTATACTTAGGATTGTTAGCAATTTCTTTATTGTTATTTAAGCATTCCTCCCAAGTATCTTGTATGAATCCTTTACTTATACGTTCCATTTCTTTGTAAGGAAAACCAAGTATTTTGCCTACATCTCTAATGCTTGTAATCGGAGATGTATACACTACGTTCATAACCTGAACTACCCTATCTTCACCATATTTATTCGTAAGATATTCGATAACTTTTGCCCTATCACTTACGTCAACATCAACATCAGGAAGGTCTTTTCTCTCAATAGTTAAAAAACGACCAAAATCCAAATCGTATTTGATGGAATCAAGTTGTGTAATGCCAAGTAAATAACATATTAATGAACCACAAGCACTACCTCGTCCTGGACCAACAATAACACTATTTTGGCGACACCATCCAATGTAGTCTACAAGAATTAAAAAGTAGTCACAAAAATCTTTCTTTTCAATGACATTAAGCTCTTCTTCAATTCTCTTCTTGTAGATGTCCTGTTTTTCTTGTGACCATTTATCCATACCTCGACGAGTATACCCTTCCCACGCCAGCTTACGAAGATATTCAGCTGAATTAGCATACTTTATAGGAATTTCAATTTTTGGAAGCTCAGGTTCGTGCCATGGCATATCAATATCATCACATAAGTCAGTGACTAAATCTGTATTTTTAAGACATTCACAAACGGCATCATAGCCAATTTGTTTATCAAGCACTTTATGAACTTCTTCATCTGACATTAAGTAACATCCATCATAAATTTCTGATGCAGTTTCCTTATCCTGTGCAATACGAAGAAAATAATTCTGATAATATAAGTCCCCTTTGGTAGCAGCATGGACGTCATTTGTTACTACCACTTTTGTGTTAGTATCTTTAGCAAGTCGCATAATTTTTTGATTATACAACATCTGTTGTTCATTATCGTGTGCTTGTATCTCTAAGAAATAATATGGGAACAGCATTTTATATTCTTGCACGAACTTAAGACATTCATCATAGTTTTCTGTTCTAGATAATTTACTAGCAAGACATGCCGATAAAATAATAAGATTTTCCGCCCCTTCTTTTGCAATGTCAAAACGAGTTACACGTGGCTTATAATAAAACCCATGTAAGTGTCCGAGAGTTGAAATACGATTGATTGCACGACGTCCTTCTTCATTACGAGCAATAATAATCATATGATAATATTTATTATTCGGATCTTTTATTTCCCTATCGTCACATTCATATGCCTCAATGCCAAACATCTGTTTTACATCTGGGTATTTACTTTGCAATTCGGCATAATATGGATGAGATGTAAGCTCACCATGCTCTGTAATAGCAAGACCTTTAAGACCCAATTCCGAGGCTCGTTTCAGATTTTCTTCTGGAGAACTATATGCATCCAAAATTGAAAAATATGAATGCGTATGTAAGCTACTAGACATTCAGTCACCCTCCTAAAAATTAATCACTTTGTGCTGTGCATATTATACTCTTTTATTTTCTATAAATCAATAGTCAAAAATGGAGTTAACAAATTTTTTACAATTTGCAACTCCATCTTTTCACAAAATACTTTTATCAAATACGGGCGAATCCTTAGTTTCTATTTTAGTTAATGTGCCATCATCATTAACATTATATAAATGCCATTTCTTTTTCATTTCATCGCTAGTAACAACTTGCTTGATAGTGCCATCAACGGCACATAGCGATTGCCAATGAATTTGACCTTTTGGAATTTTGATTTTCATATGTTACCTAGTAGAGAGTCATATTTATTATTATAAAAAGCAATCAGCTGGTCGAGCGTTACTGGAATATAATCATGAATCATACAACCTACGTTAATGATATGTCCCCACGAATCAGATTGAAGCACCTTGCTTTGAATCAATTCTCTAGTCCAAGTCTCCGCAAAACCTTGTTCTCTTGTTGTATGAGTATGCCCATGTAACATCCATGTTTTTGGATCATAAGAACCTTTATAACACAAGAGAGGATAATGACACATAATGACGTGCCGACCGTTATCCGTAATTTCTTTGTACTCTTTAATATCTGCAAATTCCTTTTTCAATATTGTAGACATGCTCCAGAGGTCATGATTACCTCGAATAAGTTGCTTCTTGCCTTTAAGCTGCCATAAATACTCAAGCCATTTATCTTCTTTAAGCCAACAAAAGTCTCCAAGAATATATACCGTATCTTCGTTGGATACTATACTATTCCAGTTGTTAATTAGTGCTTCGTCCATTTCTTGAACATTTTTATAAGGACGGTGATCGAAGTCAATAATGTTAGAATGCCCGAAGTGTGTATCAGAAATATAATAATTACTCATTTAATTATCTCCATTCTTATCAGTCATTACCTATCTCCACCAAGTACTTAATTGTACACTGATCCTCTTTATAAATAACAATTTCATCATTTCTCAAAGAAGAATGCCCTAAGCTTGCCCCAGCATGAGCATGAAGACAATTAGCTCCCTTTTGATATGACTGTAGCTTTTCATAGTTCAAATTATAATAATGTGAATCAAAATCATACACATCATATGGTGTGCCATATGCAACTTCCATAACCGCCATATAGGCAGTATTAGCGGAGCCTCCTGCCCAATAACTACCAGTCAAGCTCGTATAACCAATAGATTTTTGCGCCTTCGGTGCAAAATAAATTCCAATGCCATATAATTTTCCTGTAATCACAGCATTAGTTGGTCTAAGTACAAGCCCAGTTTTAATAATGGACCAGAAGTTTTCGCTACGGCTACCATGAAAAAGAAGCTTTGTATCAGTGATGTTATTATCTTTAATAAATTTATCGAATCTTTCCTGAGTTTGTAAGTTAGTAACCTTCCAAGCATTTCTAAACTTACTAGCCGATTCGTTCATTAGGGTTTTAATTAGAGCAACATCGTTTCTATTAACTTCCTCAAACACTAAACCAAACTCTTCAAGAATAGTTTTATCTTTCTTATCAACAGGGCTACTAGCTTCTACGGTAGGTTTTATATAAACCTGCCCTCTCATAACATCGAGCAAATCCTGTTCTTTAGAAATAATCTTTCCAAAATCGTCTTTTGAAGATGCTAGATAATCAGCAACATTGCCCATTCTTCGAGGAATAATCATGAAGAGCTTTAAAAGAATATCATTAAACTCTTCTACTGACGAATTGTTATTTGCCAGCTCATTAATAGTTGTCTGTGCTGCGTTAATCATATCAGATGTAACAGCAGAAGCTTTAACTGTATAGTTTCTATTAATAGTGTCTTTGGCGAGAGACTGTAACTTATCCACAATAGCCTTAATAGCCTTGTTCTCAATCTCTTTATATGGACTATCAGGATTGGTAGAAGAAATATCTTCCACCAAGTCCTGTTTAAGATCGGTTACATCGACGTAGCCTTTCTTCAACTTATTTTTAATTTGCGATTCCCATTTGTTTATGGGATATCTAGTTATTGTTTTGGTAGCATCAATTCTTCCATACTCGACTCGAAATTCCTTATTTTCAGGAAAAAGATTATAGTACTTATTATTGTTTGCTGCACTAACCATAACTAGGTATGTAGGTCTAATCTCTATCATCTTTGTTCTCCACAATTATTCCATATTGTTCGTATAAATGTTTTTGCGGCGCAAATTCTTTAAAATATTTTTGTTCAGCATATAATCTTGCCTTAATTGCATCGTCTTTGTTATCAAAATACCCTAAATGAATCACTTTTTTATTTATGTAAATTCTCGATTGCCATTTATTGAGAGTTTTATGCCATCCAACCCCAATAACACCAGACGTATTAATACTAGATTTTGAATGATTGCGATTATTTTCTTGTTGATTTGCTGGTCTAAGATTATGCCTTCTATTATTTAGTGGATTCCTGTCTTTATGGTCATAATATTTACAACCAATCATATCTGACATAGCAATAATTTTCTTATCTATTTTTGTTATTAATCGACGATATCCACTTGCGTAAATATGTTCGCTCCAACAATAATCTTTTATTTTGTCAAAATCATCTGCGTCAACAAAAAATTTTGCATTTGTATTATTTGTATATCCAATATAATATTTTCCATATTGATCTTCACATACAGTGGAATATTTATTAGTTTTACGATTATTACGACATCTTTCCGCAGCCACTTCTTTGCGAAGACAACCGCAAGAAAGTGTTCTTTGTCCTCTTATGTTACTGCCTCTAAGTATAACTATATTATGATCTTCACAAGAACACTCACACATCCACTGATTATAATGCTTTCCATTTGAACCAATATAGTCATCTACCTGTTTGATAACAATTAATCTTCCAACTTTTCTTCCAACTAAGTCTTCCTTGGTTTTAACCATTAAATATCATCACCTTATAGTTCACATATCAAAATATCCACGTCAGTATCCTTAAAAACATCACAAATGATATCATAAACCTTGTCCCACTGTAGACGATCAAGTCCACAACCTATCTTTGGCATTGCCAACTTAGTAATGTCCAAGTATTCCATTTGTGTTCTCATAGCTTCAAGTGCTTCTCTTAAAGTATCATATGTTGGTTTATTGTAACACTGAGGCTTAGTTACCAAGTTAAATACATTATCAATCAATAATGCTTCTCCACCATCGAACTCAAAATTATCATCATAATTCTTAAAAAGCTTATATTTCATGTTATATACTTCATCAAACTTCTTGGCAATTCCTGCTCCAAGCGCAAAGTCTGCCGAGATGCAATGAGCAAGATAGTATCCCTGTGGTACTGTAAAAAGGTCTCTCTGTTCTTCATGAATAGTCATAATTTTATCCTCCAATTAAATTTAAAAATTCTTCTTCTGTTATGATTTTGGTGCCAAACTTTCTAGCGTTATTATTTTTTGAGCTATTGCTATTGGGGTCGTTATTTATCAAAAAATCAGTTTTAGATGTCACGCCAGAAGCTACTTTTGCTCCAAGTTCTACAATCTTTTCATTTATAGAATCACGAGTAAAATGTTCTAATTTTCCAGTGCAACAAATGGATTTTCCTATAAATGGGTTATCTTTTATTTTTTTCTTTTCTTCAATGATAAAATGCATTTCATCTGATAGTCTATTAATATCATTAATATGTTCATTAAAAAATTTAACTAAGCTATCTGAGGTAATCTCTCCAATATCATCAAGCTGTGTGAAATCGTATTCATGATTCCACATATCCCACAAAATATCCCAGCTTCCATTACAAGCCTCAGAAATAGTCTTAGCGGCTGACGAACCAATTCCCGGAATCGAAAGTGCTGTGATAAAGTGAGCCAAATCAACATTACGACTTTTTTCAATGGCATCAAGGATTTTCTCTACGGACTTTTTACCAAAGCCATCGCATTTTTGCCATTCTGACTTATACTCTATAAGATGATATAAGTCTTTAAAAGTATGTATCCATCCTTTGTCGATTAAGAATTCAATTGTGGCTTCTGATAAACCATCGATATTGAGAGCCTTTTTACTTACGAAATGTTCAAAAAGAGCAAGCTTTCTTGACAGGCACCTTTCGTTAGGGCAGTAAAGCACATCTGCTGTGCCCGTATTTTTTAGTTCAAGCTCTGTGCCACACGATGGACAATGAGTTGGTAAAGTAAGCGTATTACTCCTCGTGTTATTTTCTATAATTTTTGGTATTACCATATTAGAACGAATCAGTACAATTTCGTCTCCAATACCAAGTTCCAACTGTCTAATAATTGAAACGTTATGAAGCGTTGCTCTAGTTGTTAACGCCCCTGACAAATCAACTTCGTCAAATATGGCCACGGGAGCAACGATACCAGATTTTGTTGTAGACCATTCAACCCTGCGAAGAGTGGTACTATATTCATCATCTGACCACTTCAATGCCATGCGACAGCCTTCGTGATGAGTCGTTGCTGAAAGAGATTTAGAATAACTATCACTATTTAGCTCAAATATAAGTCCGTCCACTGGGAATTCGTATAACTCTGGCGACATTTCTCTCACACAATCATCAACATTACCAATACATCTTTTGACCGTTGTAAATCCAAGATGGTCTAAATAGGCAAGCTGTTCCCATTTAGAATCCCAATCTTTATCACTGGTTTTTTCATCATATAAACCAGAAACGCATTCAAAGACTATATAGGAAAGTTTTCTCTGTTTAGTAATATTAGTATCAAGATTTCGCAATGAGCCTGCGGCAAGATTTCTAGGATGAGAATAAGGTTCTGTGAGACTTTCGTTAATTTTATTAAAATTATCCCAAGATACAACACACTCACCACGAAGTTCTATATAATTATCATAAGGAATAGTCATAGGAAGATTTTCAATCATTTTGGCTTGTTCTGTAACGTCTTCACCTATAAGCCCCGTACCTCTCGTAACTGCCTGAACAAATTTGCCATTCTGATATCGAGTACAAAGTGTTAGGCCGTCGAGTTTATAGCTACAATAAAAACCATTGTCACCAATAAACTTTTTGATTTCATTGACATCTTTTGTTTTAGCCGCAGAAAGCATAGGCTTGCTGTGCTGTACTTTTTGAAAACAATCTAATACTTGACCTTGTACTTTCTGAGTGACTGATGTAGACAAAACATAATTCGTCTCCTTTTCAAGCATTTCAAGTTCCTCATAAAGTTTATCATACTTTTCGTCAGACATAATTGGCTTATCGTTTACATAATAAGCATCTGAAGCTTCACTTAATACTTTAACAAGTTCTTTAATTTTTTTTATCTTGTTCATTTTCTTGATACCTCCACACAAAACCACCCGCTGATTTTCTTGTACCTTTTGCACAAACAGAAATATGACTAGCGCAAATTTTTAATTCATTAGCAGCCAGTTGTATATAATCCCAATGTTTAATAAAATTTCCATTTTTATCATATTGGTCAATTGGCTTGATTCCATGATTTTTAACTCCTTTATGAGCTTCACTTTGTTTTAGTCGCGTTTCCTTGGATTGGTTTTTGCTAGCCTTGCCTATTTTTGACGTGTTTCTTCAGAATGTTTTTTTCCATAGAAACCATTTTTATTTCCTGTTCGTTGTTTTGCTATTTCACTCAGTTTCTTCTTAGTTTCTTCAGAAACGACCTTTCCCCTTTGTGCTTCACTCATCTTTTTTCTAGTTGCTTCTGAAACTTTTTTATTTTTATTAGATTCACTAATTTTTCTTTTAGTTTCTTTAGAAAGTAAATTATTTTTTCCTCCAGATCTTAGATTATATCCTTTGTCAGAATTCATTAATTCTAATTCGATTATTAATTTTTCTTCAAGTGAGTTTGCTTCATTTAATGTTAACCCTGTTGCAATAATTTCGTGTTCAAAATTATCCCAACCATATTTTTGTATAGCATTATTAAAATATGTTGATGTTTCATAATGCTTACCATTTGACCATCTTTTTTGTGGTTTTTGACAGGTTTGTCCTATATACATTTTCCCATTAATTTTATTAGTGTGTTTGTACACACAATATAATTTTTCTTCATCACTCATACTTCTCTATAAATAACTTTATCTGTTGTATAATCTTCTATGTTACTTATTAACCCTCCATACCTTGTCCATTAAATATACTCTCCCTTCACATGTCCACTTAATATACCAAACGTCTGAAGCCATTCCATCTCTTTTTCGACCTTCTCGGCAATATCAAAAGCAAACTGAGGTGGATTTTCTTTTGTTTCAAGTATCATCTGATAATCATAAGGCTGAAGAAAATTTTCATCCAGCACATCAATTGAGATGTCACTCCCACCAAGAGGAATACATACATTGAATGTAATATCATTACCAAGAGACTTACAATAATACCAACCCTCATTTCTGTTATTACTAAATCCAGCTTCACGCATTTGCTCGTCAGATAAAATGTGTGCTTTGATTGCGGCATTAACGCCGTTCTTGTTAAGCTTGACCAATCTTATAACCCTCCATAATCACTTTGTTTTGCATTGGTATTATAACACAAAGGCACTTGTGTGTCAAGTGCCTTGTTAAATTATTTACATTTTATTCATAAATTACATTACAATTACAACCTGTTCAACGGCTCTAGTACAGGCTGTGTATAACCATTTTGCAAAATACTCTCTGTCCCCCAACCTTTCGGCATACACAAGCACTTTATTTGCTTGGCTACCTTGAAACTTATGTACAGTAACAACATATCCATATGCAAATTCTTTAGGTTTCTGAACCTTATAAAAATCCATATAATTTTCCTTAGTCACTGTAGGGATGCCTGTACGTAACAATTTGTAGTCTATACATACTTTGCGGAACACCCCACTAGTATCACTCCAAAATTGCGCAGTCATTTTTGGTTTAAGCAATTTAGTATTTTGGGTACGAATATTACGAATTTCACCAAGCTCACCATTTATTAATGCTTCACCGGTATCACTAGAAAACCACCAATCGTTTTTGAGGGCAATAATCCTGTCACCTTCAATAGGAGCATCTTGATAATTATTACCCCATTTTAGCTTTCTAATATGTGAATTTAATGTCATTCTCATATCGTTACGTCCACACAATACAATGTCTGCACCAAGTAATAATTTATTAGATACTTTTTCTTTTGGTATTATTCTTGCTTCTTTGGGACCACCATAAGACAATGTTTTTCCTTCTCTGATATCCATACTAAGCCGAATAATAGGATTATCTAGAGCCTGTCTCATAATTTCTGTAAGCACCACATGAGGATGCTCTAAAACTGTTGCATTGCCTGAAATTGGTGGTAACTGAAACATATCTCCCAATGCAATAACATATATCTGATGGGACAATAATAGCTCCCACATTTTTTGAGGCACCATAGAAACTTCATCTACAACAACTATTTTATAATCGTACTCAAGGGTAGCCCGCTCCTCAAATTCAACATCTCCGTTAGATAATGTCTTTGGAATATATAAAAGTCGATGTAATGTCATTGCGTTATGGCATCCTTTGTTGCGCAGAACTAGACTTGCCTTGCCTGTGAATGTCGCAAAAACGACATCACTCATGTCTACGTTCAATGCGTCCACAATATACCTGACTGTGGTCGTCTTGCCGGATCCGGCTGCCCCCGCAATAACAGTATATTTTTCATTATCTTTATACCTTTGTACCGCTACTTTTATAGCTTCTTCTTGTCCTTTAGTTAATGTAATATTCTCCATAATATAATATTTCCTTAATCACTTTGTTCTGTTATTTGTACATCTTTAATAATACATTGTGGCTGCAGCACTCCCTGATAATCATTTAACGCACAGGTAGCTACCACATCAAAAGTAATCTTATCTTCAGGGTCTCCCCAACTATTAACATATTGAAGTAATGGTGCATCTTCAGGCATTTTAAATTGAACATATTTTATCCCATTACACTCAAAAGCTACACTGTTGTTATCTTTGCCCTGAACGTAAATATCTTTACGGCGCAGGGTGATGTTAGTGATGGCAAATAACGGTTCTTCAACTTCTTTAGCCCAAACTGATTTATATTTATCTACCTCATTACATACATATGCATCAATCTTGCTACTATCTACTTCGAAATCCACTCTATAAATTTTTGCAAAATCAACGTCGGACAACTTGTCATTAAACCAAAGAGTTGCATTATTCACATCCTTAGTAGGTATTTCTACACCGAATGCTGCTGGATGTCCTTGAGCTAAAGTAACATAGGGGCAACTTTCCACTAGCCCCCTAAAATCTTCAATAGGACAATAGTCAAATGCCCTACCAGAGCCACCATACAAATCAGGGTGCTCTACTTGTTGTCTTAATAACAGAGTGGGGCGATTATACTTCTCGGCAATCTTAATAGCTACCAAGCCTGTCATTGATTGTTCTAAGTCTTTAGTACAATCACACATAATGATTTTATTATCTGTACCCTGAGCATCTATGATTTTTGTAATAGCATTAAAGCCTTTTTCTTTTAATCGATCCTGCTTACTTTTATATGACTTCATAAGACGAACGCAGTGTTCATAAATATTTTCTGTAATAGGTTCTGTCGTTCCTCTTTTAGTATATTCAAATGTCTTTGACTCATCTTCGCAGAAGGCTTTTAATAGCAGCTCACGTTCATCTTTCGTTGCCATACGTAGAAAACTGTTAATCAAAGGTGCAATATAGAAACTGACCGTAAAGGGATTGATGATACCTTTTGTACTAAACTCTTGTGCTTCGAAAATTTTAAGTAGCATTTTATTTTTTAAATTACATAATCCCCAATTAACAGAAGCTCGTGTTTCTATTGATTTAAGTGACATTACATCAGCTATGTTGGCTATCGTAACCAAGTCTATATATTTGTCAGCATAGTCTGTCCAGTTTTCATCATCGAAAGCTCTACAAAACTGCCATGTAATTGCCGCACCACATTCATCTTTATTATAATTCGGACTACATTGGTTGTTAACAACTATAGCGTCGGGAATTACCTCAACTGACTGCTCATGGTGATCTAAACAAACAACATCAATACCTTGGTCTTTAAGCTGTCTGTGAGCAATAATATCATTCGTGGCCGAATCTGGGCATATTAATAAGGCTGTATTAGTCGGTATGTCAAAATCGCCACAAAGACCATGAGACTTATTTTGAGTATGAACAATAAGCTGGACATCGACATCTGGTTTGATGTCCTTCAAATATTTATATATAATTGTAGAGCTGCAGGCACCGTCAACGTCTGTGTCAGATAAGATACAAATTTTATTATCATTATTTAAATGTTTTTTTACACATTGTACAGCTGAATATATATTATTGAGATTTTGCCAATCTGCAACATCTTTTTTGGATGACTGAATATATTTTTTTACATCAACGATACCTCTATTTTTTAATGTTGTTCCAATAATATCATTAATATTATTTTCAGAGTTATTAATTAACTTGTATTTCAAACTATCACCTCAATCATAATTAGCACAATATTGCAATTATTCTGCAAATATGCTATAATATCTCAATATCGAACAAGATTCTACAAGGAGGAAAATTAACAATGGCTAACAATAACGGAACTAGTGGAGCCATGGTTGTGTTTCATATTTTTATGACAATCATTACAGGTGGCGTATGGATAGGTATATTACTCATCTGGATTATCATCAAAGCTTGCTCAGGCAAATAATATCTGCTTTGGCTATTAACTGTACCAGTTAGTAGCTTTTTTCTTTTTATGTTTCTATTTGGAACAATGAACCATTTTTGTCGGGGACGGCTTCAAATGTTACGTCTGTAGTCAGAATTTGGTTTGTAACACATGAACACAATCTTTCATTATATCTTCCGTAAGCGTAGGCACATTCATTATTCAATGTAAGACCTCCGAACTTTGGTACCACAAGCTGTGTTACATAGATGGTTTTGCCATTCATTTTAGTTTTGATTTTCAGATAGAACGGCTCTCCGTCTTCAAAGTCTATGGCTGACATATCGTAGTAGCTTGTTTCACAATACGGACATTTATTTTTATCAATTTCATATACTGCTCCACAGTTTGGGCAATTTTTACCTTTTGGCATATGCACTCCTTATCAAACAAAAAAATGGAGCGTAGTTCCCCACGCCCCACCATTTACTCTTCTAAAATATCGTGTTTTGTATAACAGTTTTCGCAAAAGCATTCTCCTGTTTTTATCTTAATAAAGTCACCCTCAATGTATTCACCACAACAATCACACTGGATAGCTTTGACAAACTCATCTGAATGACAATAAGGACACACACTAACCATTGGACCATCTGGGTAAGGGTCTACCACTATAATGTCTTTGCAGTATTTAGGAGAATCAAAAACGTGATGACAATTTAAGCAATACCACATAATATTTATTCCTGCTTAGGCAAGAACTGTAGTGTATATCCACAATGATTCTTGAGGTAATCTGCCGCACTACAAGCCGTAAGTCCGGCGAAACCACCACGCACAATAATGATTTTATCTTTGATCTCATAGTTTCCTGAAAGGGCTGCGAGTGCTGTCTGGGGTGTCCAAGTGTGTTTCATAAATTTCAGTCTCCTTTTGTTGAATATGTTTAAAATGAATTGGGGATACAGGTTACGATCCTGTGCTTAAAGTTTCAAAGACTTTCTTGCTCCCATTACAACAATCCCCATTATGTGTGGCATTGTTATGCTACCCTTAGCCACTAGCAGCACCACATTTAAATGGTATGTGATAACCTTGCCGATTGGTTTTTACGAGTTCTTGTATAATAAGACCGCCTTTATCGCCAATCAAGATTAATTACAACCTCACCACTAAGATAATGTACACTTTCTCAGAAGAAAACTAAGAAACTTTCGTGGCTCAATACCCTAATCGATTCTTTACAAAAGCCTTAGTTGCATGACTTTTCAAGCGATATATCAGGCTCGAACTGACGCTTTTAGCTTGGGAAGCTAACGTGCTAACCACTAACACTAATATCGCATAATCAAATAGCGTATTTCGGATTCGAACCGAAACTGCCGTGTGTTTGAGACACGTCTCTCTGCCTGTTGGAGTAATACGCCATATTGGATTGAGCTTTGCAACTCAATCACTTTGTTGTGTATGAATTATATCATAACTTATTTATTTTGTCAACAAGTATTTTATGTTATTCATGATTTATTTACAATTATTAACAAGGCACTTTGGTATTATAGATTACAAGTCTATTTCAGTGAATTTGCTGTACGTGCCTTTTCATCAAATTATATTACATTTTTAAAGCTTCTTCGACGGGTTTGTATCTATCATCCTGCAAGGCCTTTACCAAACACTTGTAGGGATCTGTCTCCCCAGACATAATCATCTTAACGAGATTCTGGCTGTATCCAGAAATAAGCACTACACCAAGTTCGTTTTGTTGAATAGGTACTACATTTTTATAAACCTCATTAACGTTCCAGAAAATTAAACGTCCTATTTTATATCCATACCTCTCATACTTCTTAGCAATACTTTCAAACAATGGCTGAGTGAAATTAAACGCCCGTCCGTCAAACTGCATATCAGATATAATAACAATATTCTTCGGCATATCCTCCTGAGACATATTGCTATTAACAGCAGTTCTAAGAATCAAATCGAACACAGCCTCAATATTAGTATTACTACAATCAGTCTCCTGATAAGTCTTTACAAGCTTTTTTCTCAAGGTATCCATGCCATCAAGACTAATCAGCTTCGGCTTTGCACCAAAAGTAATAAACTGATTATGGAACTCACCAGTGCTTCTTTCAGCCATATAAATTGCCATAGCAGTACTTACGTCCATTGGCTTACCATACATCGAACCAGAGCCATCACGCACAACTAAGGTATTCTCCGTAGTGAGTGTCGGCAGTGCTTTCCACAGTCCTTCAAGGGTTTCGTCGTACTTTGTAACATAATTGCCCCAACCCTCAGTATACCTATGAACTATATCGTCTGGGAACAATACAGATGCATTGATCTTAGCTTCTCCCTTAGAAAGGGCACTAAGATACACTCTTCTACGTTCTTCATCATTTCTAAGGAACGCATTGTTATAAATCAGATTTGCACGAGAAGGCACAGCTTCATAGTTAATTTCATTCCACTGTTTGGCAGACATTTTGCATTCTACTACATCAAGATATTTACGCATCCGAGAAAGCGTCTGACGGTACTGTTTAGAAGTCATCCCCAAATACTTACGAATGGTTGCAGCATATCTTTTTGTTATATTAGACGAGGCCACTTCGGACGGAAGCCATTTCGGAAGCAAGGAAATGGACTGACCATCATTCATATGTGCAATGTCTATAGATAACTGTGTAGCAATTAATGCCTTAACTTCATCCTTAACAGGAGTATCAAGCAAACACAACAAGTCATCCCATCGTCCATAGTCACTAATCAGATGTAAAACACTACGTACCATGTCGGGTTTAAGAGTTGCGAGGTATGTCATGACTACCCTAAATAGTCTGCGCTCACCGATTCCATATCTACAATCCCTACAGTAAAATAACCAACGCATAGCTACAACAGGATCTTCGTAATAAGCATCCATAAACTTATTAATGATTTCTCGCTCCGGTTGCTTTCTCAGTGAAGTGACTGAAAAGTTTAAATCGAGCAGCTTTTTGCCAGAGGTTACGTATCCAACAGCACCATTGGTCGTTAAACATTTCTCGTCATTTAACTCGTTCTTAAGAGCATTTATAAAAGCCATTTTCCTTTTTCTCCTTTAAAATTGATTTTATTTTTTTATAAAATCCAAGACACCTTTGGTTATATGAATTACAAGTTATTCCAATAAAGTTGCTGTAAGTGTCTTAGGAGTTTACAAGAGACCGTATTGATTATTTGATGTTTTTTAAATATAGAATTATAAATATAAAATTTGCTGTTGGTCTCTTTGAATTTAGCAAGACGCATTTTTTTCTACTATGCAAGAAAAAATTTGCTGTTAGCGTCTTAGAGGAAGATAGATAGGACTCGAACCTACGATTACAGCTTGCCTTTTAACATTGCTGTATAAGATTTTAACAAACCTTATTATTTTGCTGTTGTCTTACCACTTGACTACTATCTCCAAATTGTGGACAGGAGCAAGACTCGAACTTGCGACCACGGCTTTACCAGAGCATTATAACATTGCAGTTTAGGCTTATAACTAAGCCCGATTATTACGTGCTCTAACCAACTGAGCTATCCTGTCCATAAACGCAGAGCACAGCAATCGAAGCTGATACTTTTTACAGTACGCACCGCTTAGCAGGCGGGCTCCGAACCTCTCGGATTTACTCTACATATTTACTGCGAAGAAGGGGACTCGAACCCCCAATCCCTTACAGGCAATGATTTTTAAGACCATTTTGTATTCCAATTCCAACACCTTCGCATATACAGTGGTTTTTAAAGTGAACCACCAAACACATAATCACTTTGTATTATAATTAGCCTACATTATCAAGGATTTCTTTAATTCCTATCAGTCCAGCGTAAGCATCTCCGTCACCTGATGTAATAATCGTTTTAACCGAACCATTAATCGCCTTTACGGCCTCGGACTGTACATCAAGTTCTTTGTCTCTAAAATACTCATCAGTATAAGCTTTCTGTTTTTCCAGCTCCGCTTCTTTAGTAAGTTTAGCAATCTGAAGTTCCTGTTCCGCAATCTTTATATTCGCTTCAGAAACCGACAGTTCCGCTTCAGCAGCTTTCTGTTTTTCGTAAGCCGCAGCATCAGCTTCATTCTGACGCTTAATCAGTTCCACTTTCGAATTAGCTTCCTGCTCATCAACTATTTTCTGATTTATTTCATTCTGCTTATCTCTATCAAGTTTTGCAAGCTCCACCTCATTCTGAGCCTGTGTTTTCTGGTCAATCTTTTCCTGAATATCTGCCGGAAGAATCAACGTACCAATTTCAAATCTAACAAGTTCCACACCATAAATCTCATTCAAAGTTTGTGAAAGAATTTCAAATACCTGATTCTGTATTTCAGATCGAGACGATTGAATGTCATATACCGAATAAGCCTGTGATACTGTCGAGAGTTTACCTTTAGTAAGACCATAAATGTCATTGTCTACAATACTGTCAAACGACTTCGTTCCAAAAGACTTAATAATTCTTTCGATATCCACTGGACGAATACTTATATAAATATCAGCATCAATATTCTTGCCTTCCTGCGAAGCAATCTGCATTGACATATCCTTACTGTTGTCGCCTTCAGCAAGACTCGTCCAGTTTTTCGAAATGATTGTGGTCGGGTAGGTTAGTACATCCTGGGTAATAGGATTTATACGAATACGACCTGTGCGTTCAACATTAATTACCGAAGTGCCTTCAATGACATTATCATCAGTAGGAGATGCTGTCCTGTCATAAACATAACCTACATAACCTGCATCAATTGTTTCATGAGTTACCCCGTACCCAATCAGCCCACCAATAACAATTACAATTGCTAATATTAATGATATTATAACTTTATTCATCTTCGTCCTCATCTTTTTCATTTGTAAAAAATTTTTTAATTTCAATATAAATTTCGTTGTGGAATAACAACGCCACAACAACAGCGATTAATAATAGAAGAATAATTCCCTTAATAGGCATATTACTTCTCCTTGCCCTCACATAATATATTAATTTCTGTCCATGCTCTCACATATGCCTCTTTCTGAGCCTCAATACTTTTTTCACGCTTTGCAGCTTCACGACGCGCTTTCTTTTCTTCATTCTTCTTTTTGCGTTCCTTGCGCTCTTCCTCTATCTTTATCTTTTCGGTTCTTTTGGCATCATTCTTAAGAAAAACTCTGATAGCTCTATCAATCAGCTTATTATAAATTGAGCTACCACCAACAAGCTTCTTAGTGATACAAATTGAAATGCCCTGTTCTACAGAGAATTCATCGCACTGATGAACTACTGCTTTTTCGGTTGTACCATCCATAAACTCTACAACAATTGCACAATTATTATAAATTCTTACATCTTTGATATCAGGAATCAGTTTCTTAGTGGATTGTAGGAATCCATCTTTATAAAATTTAGCGACTAGCTTACCGTCATGATCATCCCTCGTAAGCATTGTTTTTACTTCGGGGTTAACATCTGGTTTAACGTTTGCTTTCACCAAAATACCATCAAAGTTATCTTTTGTGCTATAACCAATGGTAGTACTTATACTAGTAATAGTGTTACTAATTGGAACTGTAGTCGCATTTACAGTTGCAGTTGTAGTTTCGCCATTATCAAAATAAATTGTTCTATCCGTCGCATAAAAACTATTAATATTCTTATCGTTGTTAGTGCCCATAATTAATTCTCCCACCTATTTTTTTATTAAACATAGCAACTGTTATCATTGTCGCCACCAGAGTTAAAGAATTTTAAAATTATCCACATTATTAGTAGCAAAAGCCCTAGTGATCCTAGTGCCGCTAATATACTCCATACGACCTCTCCCATATTGTTTGCCCCCAACCTCTTTGTTTTGTGTATATATTATATCATACTATCTTTTATTTGTCAATACGGTATTTCCGTAATTCACAATTTATTTACAATTTACCTAATTCGTTGCAAATCATGATTCAATAGATTAAACCACTTGTCTGGCTCGTCACTGGGACTTTCTTTTTCATCCAGAATGTCATCAGCATCGATAATCGCCCAAACAGGAACACCTTCTAAAAACTGATTAGCAATGTCTTGAATAGTTTCTCTATTAATATCTTTATCATACGCAAAAATAATTTGCACACCCAGTCTAATTAACATTTGGATTTGATGCTTAGAAATCTTACTACCACCCGTAGATACACCATAAAACCCCATCTCGTATAGCTGCATTACTGCTTTTTCTGACTCGACTACGAACACTCTACCTTGTTGAATAATATTATTAAGTAGCTTATCAAGCCCATATAGTAAACGTGACTTTGAACAAGGTTCAAGGTAAATGTACTTCATATCAGACGAATCTAATTTCTCTTTAAAAATACGTCCTTTAACACCTACTAAATCCCCTATCTCTGATCTAATAGGAATAGTAATGTAATTGGTCTGAGGATCATACCCAACTTCAAAGAAACGCTGAGTGCTCAAAGAAATATTGTCTTTCTCAAAAAGATGATTCCCTATTGGTAGATAATAGTTCAATATCTTCTCGCTAATCGGTTTAACTAGGATGTCATCTGAACTGTTAATACAGTCACCTGATTGCATATCCTTTAATAGTTTTAAAATTTGCAAGCTCTCAGGAATTGGCTCTTCTTTGTCATAATAATCAATAGCACAAATATTACAAAGATGCCTGAGGGCATCAATGAAATTTAAATCTTTAGCCCACATTACAAGGTCAAGAATATCTGCTGTGCGACTCTGCTCCTGAGGTAATATATCACGAGTGTAATCAATTACAGTCAAATTGTCATTTAAATATACTGTAATAGCGCTCTTGTTATCACCATCAGGATTCGAGCATGTAATATACCCATTACTATGACGTCGAATAAAGCGACAACCAATGTCTTCGAGAATTTCTTCAATCTTATTTTCTTCTAAGATTTTTTCTTTTAAAATCTCGACCCTCATCGATTATCCATCCTCTCTTTTAGTGTGACATTATTATATCACAATCACTTTGTACTGTCTATGGACAATGCCGCTAAATTATTCGACAATGAATTCTTTTAATTTGTTATATATATCTATATCAGAAACACACCAAAGTTCATTCCACTCCAGAGAACATAATGCTCCAAGTATTGACTTTGCACTGACAGTGTAATTATTACCATCAGTAAGATAAATATTCTCTCTTTCAGCAGAGCATATATTAACAAACTTATTAATGTCTGCCATCTTATCCAATCTAATCTTCACTCTCATATTCTTATTGCCACCTTTCTTCAGCAAATCCATTTTCTATCGTATAAAATACTTTTTTGATGCCAAGCGAACGAATAACTCTTTCGCAACCCTCACAGGGTCTAGCTATCGCAGGTTCTCCATTCTTATGTTGGCGAAAAATATAAATAGACGCATTGCTTAAATCTATTTTATTTTTAATCAACGGAAGTAATGCGTCTATTTCTGCATGACATTTACCAGGACATTCTATGCCATATCTTTCCGTATCAAGCTTCGCCTGTAGTGGATTGCATTTAACATTGCTATTACACCCACTAGAAATAATTCTGTGTTTAAGTACCACAACTGCCCCAAGGGGTTGCTTGTGGTCTGAGAGTTTTGATACCGCCTTAGCAGCAGCAAAATAGGCTTTCTGTGTCCTAGTCATATCTAATTATCCTTTTTACTTTTTCTTTGTGTACTTGAGCGAAATCCATCCAGCACCAGATTTTAATTTTCCCCAACCATTCTTCTCTTCAACAATAGTATATACTTCGTTCTTTTTGATAGAAGTTGTTACTTTATACCTTGTCCCCGGACCAGACCGAACATTAAGTACATTCGCTGTTACTCGCACTGTATAAGGCATAAATGTCTTTACTGCAATTTCCTGTAGGTCAGTTGCGTCCACCCAACCATATGCTGTAGAGCCACCACCAGAAACGGCTATAACCATATATGGATGTCTACTTTTTCCTACTCGATAAACATTATTAACCTTTACTTTGCCTGGTTTACAAATATAACCTTGAATTGCGTCGGAAGACTTGTAATGCTTAGTACCATTGAACTGTACAACCTGCCCTACTTTAAAAACTGGTACTATAGTATTAGTTGTATTAGAAGACGAAGAAGAATTAGTTACTCCGTAATATTTCTGTACTGCCTGAAGAAAATTATTCCAAAGCCCCTTGTCTCTAATTGTTTGAGGACAGTTCTTTCCATCAGGAGCAAAGTCATGATGTTGTTTAACAGCACCAATAGTTAGGTTATGTTCTTTAAGAAGCTTTGCAGTAAGCCATGCAGCATTATCTCTAGCTTTGTCAAAGTTTCCATCAGAGTTGACGCAGATTTCTATGCCTATTGATGCCATATTACCACCACCCTCTACTCTACCATCAGAAGCATGATACGCAATTTCGTTGTCTGGAATATGGTGATAAATTGCATGATCGTCAACGGTGTAGTGCCAAGAGACATAAGTTGTATTTGCCTTGGCAAGATTCTTTAAATAAGTAGAATGGTTCTTTGCATCGGCACCTTTAGATGAATTGCCTGTTTCGTGAATTACAATCCACTTCTTTTGTCGCACATCTCCTGGTCTAACTTTTCCACCTTTCTGTGGAATTATATCTTCAATAATATTCACTTTACCCACTCCTTTATTATTATTCATTTCTATTGGATTTTTGGTTGGCGTGGTGCTCGAAGATGTTTTGAGATAAATTACCAACATATTATCAACTGCCCTATTTTCCAATCCATTCGTAATGGTCTTGCCATCATAAATCATACGACTCGAACCACCACCATCAGCATTTAACATAAAACTCAAACCAAGAGATAATCCAAGATTTTGAAGTTCGTCATAAGTCATACCTGGAGAGTCAACGCAAATTACATAAATATAATTCGCATCATATCCTATACAAGTACGTCTTGTTTTGTATGCCAGTTCTGTCGCATATGTAATGATAGTCTTCTTACCCTCCTTAATAAGCATCGGGTACGCACTACAAAAATCTTTCCAATCTCGTTCTTTATGCCGCCCATATAAAAGCTCATTGGAATCAGTGATTCCAAAGCCTTCGGTTCGTAACCCGTCATATGCATACTGTTGATGATTGCTCACTAACGAAAAACATGGTAAACCAGCACTATTCATGCCGAAGAGCCCAAGATTCGTAACTAAATTGGGTTTTTTAGCCTGCCTATCGTAGAAAGACTGTAATGTCTCGCGAGGCTGTTGCCCTATTTCAATGCCAATTTTGTCAATTTCCTTTTTAGAAATTTTAACAATATGAACGTATTTTTTGTTTGTAGGTTCATATAATTCCATAAATACTACTCCTTTATAGTCTCACAGACAACCACTTTGTTCTGTTTGCTGTATTCTATCATAATTATTTTGCCCTGTCAATATGCACAACATACAAATATTTTAATGAGCTGCTAAATCACATTCGTGCAATTCATCAATCATCTTTTTGAGATAGGGTGACAAACTGTTATAATACCTTGTATCTAAAAACGGATCCATATGTGTCGATACAAGCCATGCTATCTCTATCGCAGATTCGCCAAGACCATATATCATATAAGCCGAAATACATTGATGCTGATAATAATGTGCTGAATCAGACAATTCTCCTTTTGTATTTCGAAATGATTTTACATAAGGTTTTCCTATGTCGTGATAAAGCGCAGCACTGTACACGTCCCAATCAAATGCTTTTGTTACCCCATAAGAATATGCCTTCATACAATGATCATATATATTCAACGTATGATGTGGGTTATCATGTGGAATTTTTGCGCTATTCAAAACTTGCCTGATGTACATTGTTTCATTAAAATCGTCAGGACGAACAACTTTAATTTTAGAAATTCCTTCGTCGTAATAAGGTGCCTGAAAACGCTTAAGCATTCTATCAATCACCTCTTTGCCAACAGTACGCTCTCTCGCCGCATCACGAGTAATACAAACTTCAATCGGAGCCCATATGATATGACATTCAATTTTGGCAAACTTCGGGCATACATTAATAATGCAAGACCGATCTTTGCGAGTCATATTCGTGGCGTCGTACCAGACAGTTCGTCCGTCATTTAATGCTTCCACAGCCTTCTTTTGCATAGTAGTAAATACTTCTACTGGGTTTTTTTGAATTGATTCATCTCCATAAAATTCTTTACGAATAGAGTCAGAGCTTAAGATAATATCATCTTTAAATGCGTTTGTTTTAGCATATGTAGTCTTGCCACTTCCTGGAATTCCACATAGCAAGATTAATCTAGGTCTATTCATTTTTATTCCTTTCTCTTGAGTAAATACTCGCGGCTTACGTTCTTAAATGACCTCTGACCATCAAGACTTCTATAAACCCAACCTTCTCTTAGTCCTTCTCCAACTAAACAAGAACCATCAGCGTCTTTTTTTAATTCTTCCATCGTATCAGGAAGAATATAATGTTCGTCGGCAATCGGCACCCACGGAATACCATTTCTGTTACAAATCTTCGCAGCATCAATAGAATTTATTCTACCAATATCAGAACGAATAAGGTTGTATCCAAAGAAACAAATTTCTTTAAGCTTGTGAGGATTGCCCTGAATGTTTGGTCCCGCAGTTTCTCCCTGTATACACACATAACTAAGATGATTTCTTTCTAGATATTTTTTCAAGAAATCAAATATGTGATATTTCTCCGCCATCATCCAATATACATTACCATCAATATCTTTATGATAATTTGCCTGCGATGGAGTCAGCTGTCTTACATTTCTAGAGCATACATATTGTTCGTATTTTCTGCCCTTTTTCTCAAGAATGTAGGTACTACTTGTTCCGTCCACCTTCTGCGTTTTAATCCACGGTTCTTTATTTTCGAGAATATACGGAAGATTTTCGCATCTTTCCTCGTCGGTGACTTTAATAAAAGGAAAATGTTTTGGAAAACCTTTGGGTGCATCTTTCTTCTTTCCGAGAAAAACAAAAATAAGTTTTCTAAACCATTCATACTTCATCAATTTCTTAACAAACTTGTTACTAAAAAACTTGGGATGACGTGCCTTCATAGACTTATACTTGGCATTAGGATCTCCATTACTTTTTCTAATATTATCTTCTTCAACTGAATATTTAATACCCAAAATATCGGTAACATCAGTTCCCTCTCTGAGCCCATCCAATTCTTTGAACACAGACTGTGGCAGTGCAAGTCCCTGTGAAATACAATTAAACTTACCAAGCTTCATAGTCTTAACCTTAAATCCCTTGGTACGCAAAAATTCAAACTCTTCTCTTTCAGGTACTTTTGAATCAATCTCAATATATACGCAAGGATCTCCCTCTTTGAATTCACCCTTCTTACATATCAGATTCCAACCAAGAACATAACATTGTTCGATATTATCTGCTCCTTCAATAGGCCTGATATTGGTGACTTTTTCAATATGAGCCAATGCTCTCTTTCCGTTTACAATCATATTTATCTCCTTATTTCATTACATTTTTAAACTCTTTCGTAGCTAACGTGAACTACCGACTGTCTAAAGCCAGTCGGCTTCTTGCTTCATCGTTTTCGCAACCTACTAACTCCACAAGCGTAAATTCCGATAGTTCCTACCGTACTATATTATTATTTAGGCTGATTTAATCAATCTTAATCCTTCATTCAGAATATTCATAGCTGCGTTTATATCTCTGTCGTGATGTGTATTACAACAAGGACAAACCCACTCTCTTACAGAAAGGTCTTTTGTTTCCTTGTTTACATAACCACATACGTTACAAGTCTGACTGCTTGGAAAATAAGTGTCAACCTTGATATACTGCCTACCATTCCATTCAGCCTTGTACTGTAATTGTCTTGTAAGTTCATACCAACTACAATCAGAAATACTCTTTGCAAGATTATGATTTTTAACCATATTGCTAATTTTCAAGTCCTCACTCACTATCAGTTGGTTTTCCTGAATTAGTTTGTGAGAAATTTTATGTAAATTATCAATACGAATATTTGTTATCTTCTCATAAAGCCTTGCTATCTTAATACGTTGTTTGTTTCTATTGTTGCTATCCTTTGTCTTTTTAGCAAGTTTTCTTTGTTCCTTTGCAAGTTTCTTTTCATACTTGTAAAGAGTTTTAGAGTTGTGAAACTTTTCGCCATCAGATGTGATAACTAAATCCTTGATGCCTAAATCAATACCAACCATAGCATCAGTAGACTTCATCTGAAAATTCTCACAATCTACAAGAACAGAAACAAAATATTTATCACTTGATGTTTGAGATATAGTAGCTGATTTAACAATACCAACAAATTCTCTATGAACTTTAGCTTTTATCCATTTAAGTTTTGGGAGCTTAATTTTGTTATTCTCAAAATCAACCTCTATGTTGTTGTTTGTACTATTTGTAGAATAAGACTTACAATTATTCTTCTTACTTTTGAATTTAGGATAGCCAGAATGTTCTTTGAAAAATTTCTGATATGCACTATCCATATTATAAACAGAATTAGTAAGAGCAAATTTGTCTACTTCTTTGAGCCATTCATATTCTTTTTTAAGAACTTGATTGACATAGTTGTTACAACCCATCTTGTTCATAGATTCTTTTTCTGTTTCATAAAGATTTTTTCTATAAGCAAGTGTCTGATTATAAACAAATCTACAACAACCAAATGTTTTTTGAATTTGTATTTCCTGTGTTTTGTTTGGATAAAGTCTATATTTGAATGATTTAAGCATTAGATTGTCACCACCTTTCTACATCACTATTATATCACAGTGATAGCACCTTGTCAAGAGGTTCTAAAAGTTTTTATATCACCTTGACATCACCTTTTGATATGCTATACTATCATCAAAGGAGATGATATAGATATGGGAATATCTAAGGATAATACAAGGATAGCACTCACTATTCCTAAAGAATTAAAAACTGAATTAGAAAAACTTGCACAAAAAGAAAATCGTAGTTTGAACAATTTAATTTTAACTTTGATTAAAAAATCCCTTAATGAAAAGTAATTTTATAACCAGCCTAACCCATCGTCTAAAGCCAATGGGATTGCGGCTGGTCTTTCATTTCAATAATAGTACCAATGTGCTGCGTCCACCTACCACTATCACCTTCGATTTCGTCAACCCTAACACCATTCCACACAAGGGTGTCAATTTCCCTCTCGTTTAACTTTTCACCCTTCTTAAGCTTGGCTACAGTTTCATCATAATCTGCCCAAAATCCCATAATTAATTCCTTTCTATTTTATTGTGTTCATCACACCACTTTTGACATTCTTCCATAGACTCAAAACACATATCTTCTCTGTGCCGTGGTCTAAAATCATTTTTCACCTGATAAGTTACATTCATAGTGTTTTTCTCAATTTCAATAAAAATTTTTGCTATTTCAAATGGTTGCTTGGGTAAAGTCCATTCATCCCAATATATTGGAATGTAAACCTTGCTCCCAATATGATACTTAACTTCCATCTTTGTATCCTCTCAATCTTGTTGATTTCTCTTGTGCTTATTGACAGCTCTGAGCGTTCCTGGCACCTGCTGCCAAACATTCCTATCTAAATCCGCTTCTAACGCAAACATATCCTTACCACCATTTCTATTTTTTATCAAATTGCATAATACATATTTCTTCTTTTTGTCTAATGGTGTACTAGCAACCTCATCAGTCCAACCCACAAGTGGTTTATCAGTATTAACTATTTCGTAATCATCATATTGATTAGACTTCAAATGAAGCATCATGACCATATTCGAAAATAAATGGAATATATGCTTTGCAGTAGCAACAGAAGTACTATTTACATCTTCAATCTTTAAAGCATTCGCTGCATCTGCCATCTGAAAGCTCATAATGGCAGCAACATTCAAAGAAACATTTAATTCCGTCAGAAGCGTTGTAGTTTTTACAAAATCAGACCATGATGACATATCTGAATTAGACGAATGCTTTAGAGTGTCATAAAACCAACACTGTGTTTTATTTACACGCACAGTTTGCCTTACTAAACGTGTGATATTCTCATCAGAGTAATTCGCCGCAACATTCTTGAATAAAATCATATCTTTACGCTCTTCAAGCCATTTCATAGCATCTTTTACATTGCGATATTCTTCTGATTCATTCTGTAGCCGCTTGATGAACTGTTCTACTGTTTCTTTTTCGGGATTGCGATAGATTATTTCTTTATTGCTATTTAAATACAATCCATGTTTAAATCTCTCTTCTGTGATAGAAATTTCGTGCCCAAAAAGCTTCTGAATCGCCGGAGAATTTAACACAGATACGTGAATGCATCGTAACATCTTATCTGTCTGCATTTCGTTAGCAAAAAATGCGCACTTAACATTCTCTACTAAAGCCAAATGTGTGCATAGATAAATCAACGATCTACCCTTACCTGAGTTGCTTAAAGCTCCAATTCCGTATGTATCGCCCGGTAATATGCCACTACAATATTTAGTAATAAAATCCCATGCACAATTATAACCTTGAGCAGGTGTTTTGAAATACTCATCCATAATAGAGCTTGCATTTGCAACTGCATCTATTGGCTCATCAAGACCAGTAATTACTCTAGAGCATATAGTATCAAGTCCTCCACGAACAATATTGGCACAATCATCTGCCGTTAATTGCTCGAACTTAGGATGAGATAGTACTTTTGTTACATCATAGGTCTTGTTGAGTGAACGTAATAAACTATATTTTTTAAGCTTATCTACGAATTTGCCTAGCTCATACTGCTCAACGGCTACGCTCATAACTCCTTCGATGAACTTAAAACCACCAAATTTTTTATACCCCTGTAACCGTACCTCTGATGATGCCGCAAACATATTGACTTTTGCAGCAGTGAATGTATCAGAACAATTTAAAATATAATCTTGAAAGAACTGATAGAAAAAAGCGCAACCTTTATCGAAAAAGTCATCATTTTTAATGACGCTAGTATAAGAAAAAGATACTAAAGAATCTTTAAAAAATGTTCCAAGCACAATCATTTCTGTTTGCGTAGAACATAATTGTAGTTCAAGTTCTTCATTCATAAACACACCGCCATCTTATATAAAATCGTCAAGAATATTACTCAAATTTACATTATTATCCTGTGTATGGGTTCCTTTGAGACCTTGCACCTTACTGTAGTCAATATGCTCTTTTGTTGCTTCTTCTCTTACCCTTTCTTGTTCCGCTATCTCTCGTTTACGCATGTCTTCTCTATATCTTGCATTCCAGTCTACTAATATACTCAAATCATACAAGATTGCGTTAATACCACCTTTTATATTTCGCCGATAATGAATTGCTTTTAAATCATCTATATAATATTTCCATTCTTTAAGCAGTTCTTTGGGAGAAATTTCATAGATTTGCCCTTTGGCTTTCCCCTTGTAAACCTGATCGAGTTTTTCAAATACTCTATCGTTTACTTTAGAAATATTATATTCCTTGCTAATCCAGACAAAAATATTATCTTTGTCTATCAGCGCATTTATCTTTGATTTAAACTCTGCAACAAACAATGGAATGCCACTTAAAGCCTGTTTCCAGATAGCTATTCTTGCCCTTGGACTACTAATTTTTATTTCGCACATTTTCTTAAAGCAGTCTATATGATAGTACTGATTTTTATAAAACAATATATCATCGGGGATATTATCTTTATCTATAGCAATATTTTTTTTACACTCATTACATATTCTATTAATCATTAAACCCCTCCAAATCTAAAAAAATATGAGAGTGGGAGTAATCACTCCACGCTCCCATTTAGTGTTTAATTTATGCCCTAAGAACTGTAAGAATTTCCTGAAGAGTTGCTGCGTCAGATTTCTTCATTGCTGCTGGGGTTGAAGGGAGGTTTGCTGAGGCGAGAGCGGACTTTTTCTTATCCTGTTCTACCTTTGAAAGTCCTCTCATAATGTTACAAACTTCGTTATACAACTCTTCAGCTGATTTTTCTCCTGTGGTAGTACTAGGTGCGTCGTCGCTTGCAAGATCACCAAGCACTTCCTTTTCAAAAATCTTTCTATCCTTTTGAATAGCATCATCAAGGTCATTTCTGATTGAATATTCCTTACGTCCAGCTCCCTTATTTAAGGTCTCTTCGAATGCCAGAAGTGATGGATTAACAACAACCTGTCCAACTTCAAATGTCTTGGTTCTGTCCTTTTCTACAGAGTAGCACACTTGGTCTTCGTCATTTCTAAACATTCTAATTAAGGATTTTACATTATAATCCACATTTTTGAAAGAGTCTGGTAGAGTTTTTCCCGTAGGAGTACTTACAAATTGCCCGTCTGCATTCTTCGAAGATACGGTTTCTTCCTTTTCTCTTGCTGTCATAATTACATGCACTGGCAATGCCATTAGTGAAAGAACAAGTCTTTGTCCTGCATAGTTCATTGCTGCGTAATCTTTAAATTCAAGTCCTGCATTCTGTGTAGCCACATAAATTTCTTCTGCAGTTCCACCGTTATTCTTAGCCTTAATTCGATTCCTTTTTTGTGAAAGCTGAAGAAGTGACTGAGTATTTGTTAACTTTAAAACAGAAGTTCCATCTACTATTACTGCATCGGGGACGAATGGCTCTCCATAAGCATCTAGAATTGGCTCGTTAGTCTCTTCTCCGTCCTCATCAAGATAACAAAGCTCTTCTCCTTTAGCTATCTTATTAACATACAACTCTACTTCTGAAAGACTCTGAGTATAAGCCACAAAGACATTTCTTGTATCTATCCCCTGTATTTCAAGTTCTTCAAGCACTTCATCTGCGCCCCCCGACTCGATATCAAAGGCCCAAACTCTAAACGGAGTACCGTCTTCTCTTTTAAATTTTGCAATTTCAAAAGCCTGTGTAGATTTGCCAGTTCCTGGAGCACCATAAAATAGCATATTCAATTTGGGTTTAATTAGTCCACCTTGTCTAATTTTCATATATTACTATCTCCTTTGTATCTATTATAAAACATTTCTTAAATCACTTTGTGCCATATGGGGTAGATACTAAAACCTACCCAAACAACACGATTCTTACTCCACTGATTACCAATCTACCTCATCTTCGTTACTACTTACATCATCGCTCCAAGGTAGTTCATTGCTACTTGCTGATGTTGATGCTGTTCCCCATGTATCTGCATCCTTTTTAGGAGCTTCACCGAACTGCTTATCAGCTTTCTTGTTCTCCTCAATAGCTTTTCTCGCCGTAGCAATTGAGTCTTCTGCATAAGTCTCCTTATCAATTGTGCTAGGCTTTGCATTTTTAATAACAAGCTCAGAAATTCTTCTGCCAGTAGGTCTATCAAATGTAGTTTTCTCAGTGCCCCAAGAATCTTCCACTTCTACAGTCTCAGTAGGCACAAAGCTAGATATTGAACCAGCAATCTCAATAGAATTAAAAGGCTTAAGTCCTTTCTTTATATTCGTTGCCAGTGAACCATCTGTAGCAACGAATGTCGTCGGAACGATATCAGCGTAAGCAACATGCAGTGCGTCAATTACAAATCTACCAGTTGCCTTATCTTTATCATCTTTCTCTTTATCAATGCCCTGGTAAATAATTGTAGCCCTAAAATCTGCCGTAGGCTGAAAATCATCTGCGTCAAAATCTATAGGCTTAGATAAGAGAGAAATCTGCGTTGGTACAAACTTAGTGCTTCTTTTAGGATTACCATCTTTATCAACGTAAAGACTAAAATCAATTGTGCCACGAATATATATAGGCATATCGTCCTTGAGATGATTTCTAACATATTCGCAAGCATCATATTCCGTCATGTTGCGATTGATATTCTTGCCAGACGCAACATCTTTTTCAAGACCAACCTTAATACCAATTAACTGTCCATTATGAGACTCATTTCTATCTGCCCAAGCTACAGTTTCTGTTTTCTTTGACTTCGAATCGTAGAAATATACATTCTGTCTTGGCATACCATTTAAAGATATATACTCAGTCTGTCCTGGAGCAAATTCTACTCCGAAATTGATTGCTCTAAATCTAGAGCCATTTTTGGTATCCTTTTCAGTATAAAAACCGTTTTTTGCAGTGCCACTTACTATGCCTGAAAGCACAAATTCTGTTTTTGTAACAGGTAAATCAAAAATTCTTTTGCTAGCCATATTTATCTCCTTATTAAATATTAAATATAAAATTTTAATCACTTTGTTCTGTATGATACGTATAATAACGGTCATCCGATACTACATCGTATAATTCATATCTTTCTAATATATCATTGCCTACATAAAGATGAGATGTAACTGCCCTACATTCCGAGCAGTATACATCAATATATAATTCATCTTTAATTTGGTTGTAATTTATATTAGAACAATGTATGTGTCCACATATACATTGGAAATAACTCTTATTATGTTTCAAATCTGACATTTCTCATTGCTGTCCCCCTTAGCCTCTTTGTCTTATGTACTGCAATGATTATACTACACTTTCACGTTTTTGTCAAGAGTCATTTTATAATATTCACAATTTATTTACAAATACCTTAATTAGCTGCTTGTCTGACTTAATTAAAAAAACATTTTTGTCATATGCAAACTCAATAACATCATTCATTGGGATATATAAATCTTGATCCTTAAACCTCACTCCTATTTTGTCTTCATTGCAAATAATATGAATACAATCAGTTTTATATCTTTTGCCGCCAAATAGCTTATGATAAATATGAATAAGTCCTGGTGAATTATTGATTGAATTAAATAATGTTAAAAAATCTTGCATTTTCTGCCCTCCTCATTTGTCAATTCAAATAATATTTTGTATTCAGATTATACATTTTTTAAAAGACCATTGTCAATAAATATACATATGGTAAATTTTGGCTAAAATAATATAATCACTTTGTGTTGTATGTAATGCTAAAACTTGCTAAGGACAATAACGTCCTTAGCAAACTATACATATTGCTCAAATTTTGCTTTTAAAATCTGTGGATATAAGTCAGAATAAATATCATATCTCCTAGCTATTTTCTTACAATTTTGAGTTGTAATAAAATTATTGAATGTCATATTTTCTTTTTGCATTTCAAGTTTAATGCAATGCAATAAACCACTTTCTTGAATACTTGTTGGTGTCATATTAATATCTAAATACTTTCGAATTGTTATAAAGCGTTTCTGGCACCATCTATAACGATGCTCGGCATCAGAGGGATTATTTGAGTCTGAATATGTGTCTTTTACATTCGCATTCATTTTGTAGATACCTAAATTTTTTACTTTTCGCACAATTACCGGATCAGTAGAATTATATGATACTAATTCTATTTCACGAAGGGATTTTTCTAAAATGACATATGCACGTTCATCTAAAGGAACAACTTTTCCTGTTTTAAAGTAAATACACATATTATTTAAACTAATTTGTGTTCTTTCTAAGTAACATAATTCCTTAAGCCATTGTCCTCCTACCCCCAAAAATAATAATTCTAATATAGCTTTATCTGTCCAATTAAGCAATTCATTTTGAATATCTATTAGCTGCTCCCTTGACAGTATCATACTACGTTTTTTATCCTTATTTACACAAGGAATCAAATCCGCTTTAGTAATTTCATCATATACATTTAATATCTCTGACCCTTTTTTATTCTTTGCCCATCGTGCAAAATATTTGGCAATCATATTAAAATTTTGCAAATACTTTACTGAAATTGTGTTTGTCTCTCGATAAATATTTAATACTTCTTCTTTAGAAAAATCATAAAAATATTTTTGATATTGATTCTCATATGATACAAGTTTATATATTTTTGCCTTAACAGATTCTTCAATATCAAATCTACTACGCATATATTCCTCTAAAAAATCTTTTAATTCCACCTCTGCTGTATAATTCATTTCGCTTCCACACTCCTTGTGGGTATTTTCAATTTATTATTCTATCATCACTATACAATATTATCAATCATTTTGTACTATATCAAAACAAATTATCTAAAACTTTAATTGTCTTTTCTTTCTCTTCTTTTAATACATCAACATATCTTTGTGTAATTGCTATATTGCTATGTCCTAATTGTTTAGCTATTGCTTGAATACTTACACCTGCTGCCGCCAAATTAGTTGCACTTGAACTACGTAATTTATGTGCAGTAATATGTTTTGCTATACCAGCTTCTTTAGTATATTTTTGAATCATATTATTAATTGCGTCAGGAGATATTCGATTGTGCTTTTGGGAGATAAATAACGCATTAGTATCAACATCCTTAAAAGCCCTACCTCTGACAGCAATCCAGTCACGTAGCAGTTCCGCTGTTTGTTCTCCAATTTCAATATTACGAACCTTGTTGCGTTTTTCAATAACATGGATAACATTGTTATCGAAATCTATATCCTCTATATTTAAGCCAATAATTGCTCCTGCTCTTAAACCAGTAGCTAATCCAAGCCCAATAATTGTTTTATCTCGTGCGGCAGTAATCTTATATGGATTTTTATCAACAACATCCATAATTTTTTTAATTTCTTGTTTAGTTAGATAGGTGACATTATGCTCGTTATTAGTGGTGCTAGGTCTCGATGTCTTATCAATGGGATTAGAAACATAATAACCACGTTTTACTAAAAAATCATAAAAGTTTTTTAGACCACTCCATCTAGCGGCCTGAATATCTGTATTAATACGTTTAATTGTTCCATCTGCTTTTCTTGACGTTTCCATAGAAATCAAATACTCTTCAATGCTTTCAATATTAACTTTATAAAAATTTTCATCATAAGAATTATGAGTAACAAATTTCATAAAACTTATCACATAATTTAAATAAACATCAATAGAAGAAAATGCTTTCTTATTTGCACGAAGATAGGTGTAATAAGTGCGTAAAATTTCTGGTTGCCCTTTAAGTTTTTCCTCTATTCTATTTTGAAGTTTTTGTTCTTTCTCTAGTCTACCATTCATAGTAATACACCTCCACTTTTTTATTGATGTCTAGTTCTAAATTTTACATACACAATTGTTGCCACAATCCAAATTATATATCTATCCTTAAAAATACAGCCACCAACCATAGTGGCAATATAGAACAATAATGCCGTACCATTTGCCATAGTCCCAGGACGATCCATATATTTATAATTCCAATGGTTGTTATATACGTCTTGCTGCTGTAACTGGCATTCTTCATTACTAGTATCCTGATTTTCTAATACTTTTCTTTTTTGCTTGCCTATATACTCCCGGCTCTTTATCGCATCTTTAAGAGCGTCCACTATACATCCTCCCTAAATATTTTATTAGCTTTTTTTGTTGCCTTTTTCTGTTCTCTTTGCCTCCAATAATCATTTTCTTCGTGCTTTTTAAGTGCATGACAATTCTTTTTAAGACATTCATGTCTTTTAAGTGTCGCTACAGTTAAATGAGCGTGATGTTTACGACAATAACCAACCGCTTTCGTTCGAGATATATAACTACCGTATAATCCAACTAAAGGCTGTGAATTTATCATTTCCATTTGTATTCCTCCATATCACATCTGTGCATCCGAAATGTAATCTATTGCTTCGTTTATTGAGTCCATTGCAGAATCTAAATTATCAATTGCTTCCTCCATTGCTGAACCTCGCATTGTTGCTTGAAGACCTTCTGATAAATTATCAAAAGAAAGCTGCTCGTCATCCATAACGTTCTCAAGTTCATTTTTTGATTTTATCAAGTCTTCGATAATTTTCTGCAATTTTTGACGTCTTATCTTATTCATCTTCATCATCCTCATCCTTAGTCCAATAATTGCCAATTATTCTATCTGAACAATCACCGAGATCCCATACATATCCAGCAAGTAAAAGTGTTACATGCTCCTTGCCCGCATTCGCAACGGCAATTCCTTTGAAGTTATCGAGAAATTCTGATATCTTTATCTTAGTACCATCTTCATGAACAGGTTGCTTATGTTTTACCCATCCGTTATCTTCGAGGTATCTACCATATATATTTGCCACAAACATAATCTCTCCATATTTTACTGAATATTCGGTTAAGTCTCTTAGCACCTTTTCCCAAGGTGTATCCATTGCAATACATAATGCTCTGATAACACAATCATCGGTAAATTTATGTTTTGGATTAGCATTTACAAACTTCCAATATTTACTTTTACTTTTATTTTCCATATTGATGCATACCTCCGATATTTTTATTGTATTATATCATATTTTTTTGCGTTTGTCAATCACTTTGTCTGGTGTTTACATTTTATTTACAATGACCTTTGTCAGTTAATAAACGGTTTTATAGCTCTAAACAATGGTGCCGATTTTGTACCACCAACTCGCTCTATATTATTATGGAACAAAGCCTTAAGTATATTACACATCTCATTCGCAGACATATCTAGCTTTCTCGGTGTCTCTGGATAGTTCGCAATAAATTCTCCACCCGGCTCAAGACTATCGTAAATCTGCTTAATAGTTTCAACAAACATCCCCAAACTAGACTGGACATTCAGAACATTACTTGCGAAAATCACTTTATATTGTTTAGAAAGCGCGTTTTTATTATGAATTCCATTAATACAATTGTCACCAAAGTCGTAAGCTGTACAATCAAAACCCCGATCTTGTAGCCACTGTGTATGAATTGCTTCCTTTCCTGCCCATAGTCTAGAATTGTACTCTGCTTATCAATATGTTCTGCGATATAACGTGGAACTATCGCCCTGATGCTACCATCTTTGTTTATTGCCGAAGCTCCACGAGAACGGCTTGTTGCATTAGCTATACGAATTTCTTCAGCTGTAAACATTTGTTTTCCTCCTTATTAAAAGACCCATGATTACTCACAGGTCTCTTTTTCAAAACTATCCAGTACACCAAATTTTTCTATCAAGCTATAATACGCTTCCATAAATGGACATTTAAGACAATCTATATCCAATTTCTGCATTTCTTCAAAAGCACAACCAGAGCGACACGGATTTGTATCAAACATAATTACTTCGAGCGCACGTTGTTCATTTTTTGTAAGTGTGATATTAATTTTTTTCATATTTACTTCCTTAATTCTGTTTCATATACTTTCCATTCGTAATAAATACTAGAATCTGCTACATAAATACCATACCCATCGAAACAAGGTGTATATCTTTGTTCCTCAAGTACCTTTGAAATACCACCTGTTCCACAAGCTGGTTCTAAAATATCTTTACTGAAAGTCTCTAATTCACAAAGCATCTCTGTTGCAATTTTTGGTGTTTCATAAAAATCATTTTCCTCTCTCTCTGTATCGGAATGATTCGAAGCCCCGTGGCAACTATAAATTGCTTTACTATTACCAGTCCAATCTTTTTTGCTCTTCATGATATCGTTCATTGACCATATACCTCTCTTTCTAGTTAAATACCTAAGTTAATTCTTAATTCTTTCATAAATTCTGCTTTAGCTTCTGCATCTAACAACTCTCCCTGTGGACTAAACGGATCGTGATTGGTGCCCTCTAAATCTTTGATTACCATTTGCCATACATTTTCATCATCATCGGTATCCAATTCATTTGCCCAAAATTCATAGCACGTCCACGCAAATTCTTTTAATAATGATTTTGTTTCTTTTGCATCTAACATTAATTACACAACCTCCCTATTTTTTAAACCACTTTGTACTGTAGGAATAAAGCTAAAACACCATTTAATTACAGGCAAGCACCAACCATCTCCGAGAACTCCACTTGCTTCATTTCTATTTAAGCAAGACGTATATCCATCAGAAACACCCTGGCATCTTTCAAGTTCAATTTGATTTAAATATCTAACTCCATCAAAAATATGTCCTTCGTACCCATCAAGGTCTTTCGCAGTAACTTTTCTTCTACCACCACTAATTCTATGATACTCATTAACACAAGCCCTATAGTGTTCTTCATCTTTAAATATCAAAGTCGTAAATCCTGAGCTCAAATATCTATGAACCATCTTCACAGGAGTTGTCAAAGGTCTTGAATCGCTAACTAGAAGCGCACGTGCTCTATCCCTATCAGTATATCCATTCATTAATATGTTCTGAAGTTTCGTACCGTGGTCTTCAGGTAAGTCAATTTTCCAATTTGCCCAATACAATCTATCTCTCAGGGCTGCTGTAAAATACGAACCATTAATTCGTACAGGTTGTACGCCAAGCATATTAGATATTGCATCCTGATCTTCTTTTTTCATAATTACATTTTCCATAAAATAAAAATCCGGGTTACATTCCTGAAGAATTCTAAGACATTCATAGAACAGGCTTGATTTGCTGCCTTCGAGCCCCATTCTGTCTTCTGTATGCATGGCACGACTGAAATTTTGGCAAGGGCTTCCAAATATTACCATATCTATATGGTCTAATTGATAATCACCAAGCTCCGAATGTAGCACACCATCATTATACGAAACCTTAGTTACATCTCCCAAATTATGACTATCAGAAAATTGTGTTATAGCAACCCTATTTGCTGTTTCCTTAATTTCGGCACGGTAATAATCTACTTCATATCCTAGCTGTTCTAAGGCATATCTTCCAATTGAAATGCCATCGCATAAACTAACTACCACAATTTTTTTCATTCTTTCGTCCTCCGCAAATCACTTTGTTTTATCTTTAGTGTAAAATTATATCCCAACCACTTTGTTCTGTATAGTACTTATTTTATCTCTTCATTAATAACCTTTACTCGTCCACCTTTCTTGTAGCAAGCCAAACATTCTATGCACTTTCTGCCACCACAATTTATCTCAACATTCTTAGCTGTCTCCTTATCCCACACTGTAAAAGTCTTAACTTTCAATCCAATTGCCTCAAACGGTGCCGGATTAATAGGTTTATTAACCATTAAACTTGAGATAATTATATTCATATTCTTAGGCTGTTTATGTGTCTTAAAATAATCCAGAACAATCTTATATTGCTTGGTCCACAACGCAAACTGACAATGATGATTCTTCTTTGCAATATTCACAAAGTTCTCAAGATGAATTGCATTATGTAAATCTCCATGGCTTTCAAATCTACAATATTGACTATTAATAAAGGGTAGCTGCTCTTTCGGAATAATACTACCACTCAAAATTTCTCCGTTTGCTTCATAACACTTTCTTACGTTCGGACGATAACTAAGTGCCGATTTTGAATAACAATGCTGACAAATAGTTCCGTTACACTTAGATAATTTCTGACAATTTGCGTTATTTGTCATTGAACTACTTATTACAGTCATACCTTCCATTTTTCCGTCAACTTTGTGCTAACCTTTAATAACTGTGCCATTTGTATAACCTCCTATATCATAATCACTTTGTTTTGTTATTCTTATGTGAAAGAGCCATATCATTAATTACTGTTGTTTTATCTGTATATGTCTTTTTCTCAAATTTTGTTAAATCCTGATCGAGTAATTTGGTTACATTTTTACCCTGAAAGGAATCATATATGCTTCGTAGTTTATCACACTCTATTTTACATACTCTACGTTGCTGTTGAATATTTTTAAGTTGAACTGCTATTCTCACAAGATCTACTGCATCACAAGGTTCGATTTCCATATAATGAAGCAAATCCTGTATTTGTAAGTCATAATGAGATATTTGGGCTGACAATTTTTCCCTATGGTCTACTATACTTTCGAGGGTTTGTTTTAATTGTGTCTGTAATTCTTTTGCTGTCATATTAAGCTCCTTTTTTGTGTTTTATCATTCGTAAATAAAATTATCTCTTCCTATATACTCACCGTCAACATAATCTTCGTCAGTTACTCCTGAGTACCAAACTAAATTTCCATGCTGCTTTTGTTTTTCAATTAACTCACACATACAATCTTCTTCGTCATTTCCACCGACTATGACTTCTTCGTCATCTGCGTATCTTCCGATCATTTTCCATGGATAAATAACTTTGAACATTTTTCAATCCCTCCACTTAACATTATTTTATATCACAAAAAATATTTCTATTTGACAAAATTGTTGCTACATAAGCAAGCTCATCGGCAAAGACAAAAAGAAGATTTTTACTTTTATCAATGCCAAAGTCATATCCATTCATAGACAAATGGTTTTCAAGTTCTTCTAAGTTTGTGTTCTCAGGAAGCAACAGACACACATACACATGAAATTCTTTCATAGTTATATCCTCCATTTTGCCAACTGTTCATTTACATATCCGATATGAACAAGCTGATTATTGATACTCTTTGTACGTTCTGCCAAGGTAGTGTTAATTGCAAAATCAAATTCTTTCTTAAATCCGTCCCAATCATTAATTAAAGTAAGCATCTTCCATTCAGCCAACTTACAAATATTTTTTATTTCTCCACTTTTTATTATTGAAAAAACAGGATAACCAGAACTAATAGCACTATTGTCATAAACATAGAATACAAAATAATTTTTCATATTACTTAGTGCAAGATGATGATAGCGACAACCACAACATAGATAATCTGCGTTTGCTAATGTATCTCTAATGTAATTAGTAATTTGTTCTATCATCGTTTCACCTTTTGCTTCATATTGTGTTTCAGAAAATTCCTTTAAAGTTTTCAATGCTTCTTCCGCATGTCTGATTGCTATAGCTGCTGTTTCATATTTATTAATCATATCTAATTCCTCCGTCTAAAATAATTCTTTTAATCTACTTTTAGCCAATATTTTTTAAGTTCATTTATTGGTACTTCTACATCAGTTCCATTTTCTGTTGAGTGCATATATCCATCTTTATGTTCGTAGACCTTACCACAAAGAAAATCTACTCCATATTCTTCAATTTCATCATTGTAAGTTTTCATACACATATATTTCCCATTTGTTTTATGTCTTAATGCTGCCATTTCTTTGCCCATCTTTCAATCCAATATTTTATGTTCGTTAGCTTGTATCCAATTGAACGATAGTAATTAACTATATGCCATTTTTTATAGTAGTCAAAATCAACGCCATATCCAAAATAGACTTTATATTTATCTCCTTTATAATTCCATCGACAAACATAATAACCATTACGTTTAGTTACTATGATATCGCCGTATCTAGTAAGATGTTTCCACTTTGACCATATATAATCTGAGGAATTTAAAATTTCTATTTCGTGCCAAAATTCATCGTTAATCCTCCGTACCATCACTATTGTGCATTTATAGAATGCCACGGTGTATTCTTGGTCGCCAATGTACGCAAAGTAGTTTCCTTTAAGACGTAGGGGTCTATCTTCCTTTGTATAGAAGTCGTGGTATGTATCATGTTCGGTGTCTTCCCATCCTACCATATCTTTCATTGGCGTAAACATATCGGTTGAGATAAGCTTTCCATTTTTAAAAGCTATTGCTCCATAATCTATCATTGCCATAAACTACCACCTCTTTTATTTAAAATATTCGTTAATAGGTTTATCATTATCATCTGTCGGCTCTCCCTGAGCATTCACCACTCCAAGTAACCACAATACGCACTCACCATAGTTATCAAATTCTTCCATCCAGGCATCTCCCCCAGAATTGTCCATAGCTATATATTTTCTGTCATCCATTGAGTAGTAATAAAATAATCCGTATGATTCTTTGTATTTACCATTACATTCAGTTTCTAGGATATTATCTATAAACTTTTTTGTAACATGTTGAATTGTTGTTGTACCTAAAATTCCATTCATTTTATCTTTCCTCCTTAATAAGTTCAATTTCTTCTTCTTTAATAAGTGCTTGAATCCAATCATCAAAATCTTCATCATACTCACCATATATCCACTCTTGTTCCAATTCTCTTTCGGTCAATATTCTATCAAATTGTTTATCTTTGTACTTTAACATTATTCAATCACCTCATTCTCTAATAATCAATGCTGCATTTCCAACTCTCACTACCCATTCGTCTCCGTATTCTTCGCGGAGTTCGCTCATCCTTTCTTCGTCTCCGCTGAATGGTTCGACTTTAAAGATATCAAATATACCTTCTATCCATTCACACAGTCGTTTTTCAGGTAGATTCTTAAGCTCATCTACATACTGGTCAGCTAATGCTTCTGCGTCATCTCCCTCATCTTCAGCGTAGAAGAAATAATCAATAAACTCCCCGTCAGAATCGAGCAGATCAAGTCTATCGTTATTCCATACAATTGAAATTAAATCATTTTTAAATAACACTTTATAGTTAGCATTCATTTTTGATTCTCCTTTGTAAATTCCCGTTCAAGAGATTTTTGAATATCCCATCGAAACTCTTCTGTTTTTACCCAATATTTGTCTTTATCAATTGCAATAATATAAGATGGTTTTATTTTGATAATATCATCAATAATTTTAATATAATGATAACAATTTGGAATACTATCTGAGCCAAAGCCTCCGAAATCAAACTTATTATCTGATTCCAAACAGGCTGCATAATTTGCAGCAATAGCAATGCCAATTAAACGAACTTCTTGAATATCCATACTTTATTTCTCCTCAAAATCATGCTCATTAATTCTAAATTTATGTGTGTAATCTTCATTGTCCTCATCTGTCCACACAAGAACTTCGGTGCCAACGTTGACATCATCCACAATACCTATCCCCTTTTCTTTTGCTCTTACTAACACAATATCCTGTAGTGCAACACCTTCTTCATCTTGAATACATACCACAATTTCAGGTGGAATTTCGTGACCATAATCGCACAACTCTGCGACAATCTTGTGTCCATTTGCTAATTTAATTTCCAATTTGTTCATCGCTCATACCTTCCTTTCTTCAATGACTTCTTCACAACAATATGCAAGCTGATAAAACCAATCTTCTGATTCATATTTTCGGCGATATAGTTCTACGACCTTTTTCTTTTCATTTTCGGTTAAATCATATTCATTTACCTCACAAACATTTTCAAGATCTTCCATATCATACTCTCGTTGTTTTTCACAATAAGCGTCATACACTTCTTCTCTTGTTAATTCAATTTCTTGTCCATTGCGAATGATTTTCATTATTCATTCCTCCTCATCTTCTAGAATTAAGTATCCATATCCTAACTGAACAAGCTCATCATTACTAAAACCAGCATTCTTAAATGCATTATATGTCATAGTAACTTCATCCTCGCCATTATGCTCTACGATACAGTCCATCAAATTCGTCAATAGTTTAATTGCTTTCTGATAATCAAGCCCACCTTCGAGCGACCAATACATTTCCTTTTGAATATATATCAGCAAGTCATATGTTGAAATTTCAGCTAACTCCTTGGTACAATTTAGAAATGCCATATCTAAGCTTCTTGTTATGAATGGAATTTTGCCATTTGCTTCACGTTCATCGTGATAATCATTAATCTGTTTTATTTTCTCAGCGAACGCTTCTTCATTTTGGAATGCTTTTTGTCCATCCTTTAAAAGATCCTGGAACGCAACTTTCATAATAAGATTGCCAGCACAGCTATATTTTGCTGCTATTTTATCAAGTACTTTTTTGCTTTCTGTGTAGTTTTGCATATTTATATCTCCTTTTTTTATAAAGTTATTGCCGCTTGCACCATGTTCATTAAATATTTCATAGTGCAAGGTTCGTAAACATTGCCGCAATTAATAATATTTTTATCGTGATATACAGTCCATGTATTATGACCGAGAGAGTAATGATAGTCTCCCCAAATTTCATTTGTTTTTGGATCATAATTTACTTGTATATATTTTCCACTATAATATCCTGAGAGATTTTTTGTTTCTGATGAGAGCTTCTTAAGTCCTTTTAATTTCAATTCCATAACATATCCTCCCTTATTAATCAATAAATTTAATTTCCATAGGTAACTCGTCTAATATGCCATTGCTTTCAAGTTCATCCCCATAAAATCCACTACAACCGTCAATCACCTCCCAATCATCATCATCATCATCATCATCATGTATTTCAATTACTTCACCACAATGAGGACATTTTGTTTCATTGTGAACGTGAACCTTCTCTTCCAAAGTGTAGCAAAAAACTTCTCCTCTGAGATAATCATCAAGTGTTTTAACTTCGCTATCTATAATATCCATTGCCTGACATTTCCAATCTTTATCAGCACCACAATGAGTCTCAAACGTTTCTTTGTCTATGAAAGCAAATCCTATAACGCCTGAATCCCATCTGTCATTATAAGGATAAGTAGTTATTGCTGTAGATATTGTAATTCCTGAATGTTCATAACATGAAATATACTTAATTACAACATCTTTCGCTTGCTGAAGTTCTCTTATCATATCATTTTCGGAAGCTGCGTCAATATCGTCGGCTTCCATATCAGTATATTCCTCGCACATATCTGCAAGTACGTCCCATGCTGTTTTCCCTATGGGCTTGTCATCTCCGATTGCATAATGCTTATGCCAGCAATAGATAGTTGAGATGTTATCATACATATCACGAGGACTCTCTGTGTAGTCATCTTGTTCAACTGTTAGAAGATATTCTTTTCCATCTTTATCAATCATATTAAAGGATCCTGGTGCATAGTGTTTCATAATTATTTACTCCTTTTTTATTTTAATTGTAAGTTACTGTTTTGCCGTATTTCTTTCATCAACGTCAAGCAAGAACAATGCTCTTTCGTTGATGTCCATATTATTCCATGCTGTATTAACAATCTGACAAAAGATTCGTTTTAAAGATATTTTGCCCATTCCTCGAATTGGCTGCTTGTTGGATATAGCGTTAATAAATTCTCCATACGTTGTTATTCTATTTCGTAACAATCCATTCTTAAGTTTTCCATCCAAGTTAGCATCTACTATAGACATATTACAAATCTTGTCATTCAAACGAAATCTAATTTTTGAAGTAGAGTAAGTCTGAAGAATTGCTGAACTGATGGTTGCGCCATTCGCTACGAGATTTATTACCTTTTCAGTAGAGTTTGTCATAATTTTAATTCCTTTCTTGTCTATTAATTAAATACATTGTTCCAAACTGCTTCTGCTATTGCACCGAGACTATTTGCAGTAACACATATGTATCTACCACCCGCATCTGTATCATCAGGATATAGTGCAACAAATTCTTCTGTACCATATTCAGACGAAAGAATATGATATTTACAATGATCCCATCCACATTCTGCGTAATGAATAGATGGCGATAGATATTGTTCTACGTAGATACTCGCTTCAAGTTCCATATCGGAATAACTCGATTGTTGAAATTCTTCTTCATACCCTTTTTCTTCAAGCTCCCACTTCCAGTAATATTTACTCATTGTTCTTCATCCTCCTGATTATTGTTGTACCATTCCCTCAGATAATCTATGTCAAAACAATCAACTTCCCATGTTCCATTCATAAAATCTGCATCTTCCGGGATGGGGATTACCCCCTTTTCATCTTTTGCAATTTCAATTGCTTCATCAAGTGTATTTGCTTCTACTGTTACGGTGCCCATCATAGTCCATACCACAGGAATTATCCAAGTTTTCATTTTATTCATTATCTCCTTCGTTAAGAATTAATCCATCTTTGCTAATTTCAAACTTTGATAAAACCTGATACTCTTTCCAGAACCATTCAGCAATTGCTTTATAGTTATTATCAGATGATATTGTCAAATCATTACACCACACATTCCCGTTTGAATAATATGGACTATTAATCCAATCAAAGTCAGTTCTGAGATAATCACTAGTCCATACTTTAATTCCTGCGGTAATACAAAATGTAGGATTTTCTTTTGAATGAATGCCCCATGCGTCGTTCGGGTCATATCCATCACTCCATCCAACACACACAGCAAGTCTATCATCGAGCTTAATTGTTGAACAACCACAATCTTCTTCAATGAGCCATTTTACAGCTGATTGAATTTCTTTTGCAAGTATATCTTTTGTCATGGTTAAACCTCCTTATTATACGTTATATAGTATTTCATTTTTAATTCTATCCTCTTACTGACCATTCGCTCGGATGCAACAGTTCTGGAAAGTCACTACACGTGATATATTTTTTTGCCGCTTCTTCTGTAGCGAATACACCTTCTATTTCCCATGGGTCTGGACTATATAAACTTCCACGTTCAATAATCTATACTGTTTTTGTTTTCTCCTTATCAATATCAGCAATTACATCAAGATATCTTTTGACATATCCATTGAGAATTGCTCGTTTATCAAGTTCCGCTTGTTCTTTGAAGAGCTTTAAATTTGATCGACAACCCTTTGCATTTTTATCAATTCCTGCGCCACCTATTGGTTTACCTTTGTAGTAGAGCATATAACCCCTTGTGTTGTATGAGTAAGAAATGTCGTTTGCGTTAATCATTTTGTTTCCTCCAATCATTGTGTATTGTTACTGAATTTCCTGCATTGCCTCAATTTGCTCTTCTGTGAAGCAGCGGCAAACATCATCATATTCTTTCACTACAGCGTTGTAGATATTCTGAATTCTTTTCACATCAGCCCATTCATTAACTTCGTATCCAAATTCACTCATAAAGTCATCAATGCTTCCGACATCGTATTTTTGCAAGCATGTAAGAATGTCATATGCTGTGGGATAAATTCGTGCCCTATTAGGATATGAGTTTTTAATTGTGTTATTGATGCTATCCCAGAATTTAACCTGCATGTTTCCTTTGGGAGTTACAATGTTTACTATGTAGGTATCCCGTCTTTTATTATCATTCCAATCTGCATTTGCTTCTTTTCCGAGATACATAAATTTCATTGTTGCATTACAATCTTGCATAAATTTCCTTGCTTGTTCTATATATACTGACATATGATTTAACCTCCTATAACTGCTGATTCTTCTTCAATTTTTTCTCTGCGTGTCTTCATTCTTGAAGCAAATCTACCACAAGAATTATCTCTATATTCCTTAAGTCTTTGTCGAGCTTCGCTGTAAGTGTATTCAGAACATTCTACTTCCCATCCATAACCATAGTTGGTTTCTATGTCGTAGCGATCACGAGTTTTACGTTTATACATTGTTATTTCCTTTCCTCCTGTTAATATAGCCCGTATAGCCGATAGCACAGCTTTGATTTATCTTACCAACTTGAACGGTAGCTGATTACTTGCTTGTCAAAATCTGTTTCTGATATTATTTTCGGAAGCAATTCAAATGTGTATTTGACATCTTCCATATAATATTCATCATAGTCTGTACCTCCAAAGAAGAATCCACTCTGTGTCGGCAAGAGTTTTGCGGCTAATTCTGGATTGGTGATAATGTATCCATCTTCATAGATATTTTCCCATTCTCCATCTTTATTGCATTGCTGTCCACTTACTATTTTGTTTGGTGCAAGAGTTGATTCTGTGACAATGGTCTTACAAATCAGATAGAGCTTCGCTAGCTGCTCTTTGCTTACTTCGTGTGACTGACAATTATCTATGTTATTTTGTACATTCTTTACGAACCACGCATGAATTGCATTTGCCTTTCTCCAATAACCAATATCCTCAAAGATTGAATTAAATCCATATTTGTGTTCTTTGTCCCATGCTTGATATCGCTTTATAAAGTATGGTTCAAGCTGCTTAATTGCTTTCTTGTTTAAGTCTTTATATGAAATGCCACACCATTCTTTAAAAGTGCATTTTTCTCCCCGAGTTTTTGCATTTTTCCAGCAAAAATAGCCCTCTACCGCTTTGATGTCCTGTAGTGTGCACTTTTCAATTTTTGGTGTTCTTTGTAAATACATATCAAGTCCCATTTTGAATCCTCCTTATTCAATCACTTTGTTTTATTATAACTTCACATTGTTTCTAAAATTACTGCATTTTATGACTGTGATGTAAATTTCTCATCCCACCAATCCATATTGGCGAATGGGATATCATACCATAATTCGTGGTCAATGTTATCTTTGAAAGTCGTAACATTTCCTTTGAATTCATACTGTTCAATTAGTGCCTTTGATATAGGTGTGACTTTGAGATACAAGTCACTTCCTAATTCGTGCTGACTGTCTATTTCCTCTGGTGCCATCTCTTTTGCCTTGTTGAACAATTCTCGTGCATTCATTCACTTAATCCTCCCTGAAAGCATTGAAGCACTGTTTGAAAAGATTCATTTTTGCTTCATATTCCTGATTTTTCTTTTCAAGCAATGCAATCTTTTTCATTGCTTCATCATTCATTTCTTTTGCTTTATGTGCCTTTTCCATAGCGTTAGAGATATCTATTATGTGAGATGACATATCCGAAACCAAACAAAGCTGTTTGCTTTTTACGGTCTTGCACTTGCCCGAACAACAATTGCTAATTGTGCTGTTGTCAACCCCAAGTGCTTTAGCCGCCTCTTTCTGAGAAGGGAATATTTCTCCTGTTGTAATGCAAAATACAGGCTTGCTATTTCTTGTGTTGTACCCATCAATAACGAGTTCTTTTGTGATAATCATGTGCTTCATAAAGCTAATCCTCTTTTCTGCCATATGTTGGCTTATTTTATCTTTTGTTAATTGATTTACTTGTTTATGCAAATTAATATAGCCACAAATTTGAGTGGTCTATAGGAATATATTTGTCATTCATATTAGGCCATTCAATTTCCTTGTCGGTAATGAATGTGCCGCAAAAGTTAACTACTACGAACGGTTCAATTGTCACAGGTTCACACCAATCTCCATTGTCATCGTGCCGACAATGATACATATATTTTCCTTTAGGAATAGTTGCTTCGTCTATGCGTAGGTCAATGAAGTTTCCTTTGTATTCAGTTCCGTCCTCGGCTATAAGAATAATGGGCTGTAAGTACCTTTGTACTTCTTTGCTGTTGTAGTTGTGTCTCATTTAGATTTCCTCCTTTTTGCTGTTTCTGAGAGTTAGCCATTCGTGGTCAGAAGTGCTGTAATATACTTCATTAAGAGTAACTTGCACCTTTGCTAGATAATATTCATCTGGCTCAAAGTCAATTTTTACTGAATAAATTACTCTGTATGTTGAATCTAATTCCTGTGGAATTTTAGTTGCAATATATGCGTTATTATCAACTCCGTATCTTCTAAATCCTATGTATAATGTTTCTGATTTTTGCGCTTCAAGGTGATGTTCAATGCTCTGGATATCATAAAGCAAATCACTTGCAAAACGGTCACAATAGCGACCTGCTTCTTGTATGAGCTTTGAATAAATGCTGCTCATGTTGATTTCTGTTTTACCCTCGTAAACATATCCTGTCGCTGTGATTTCTGGTTGAGATGTATTTTTAAAGCATTCAAAGTAAATCATTTATATTTCCTCCCATTCAGATTCTTCTTCACCATCTTCTGTTATTGCGTGCATAAGCACAACTGTTGGAGTTGATGGTTCTACTACAAATTCTCCGTCTTCATATTTTTCTCTGGCAAGTTCCATTGCTTTCTTAATATCTTCAGCTTCTATTTCAAAATCCTGTGAAATGGTTTCTTCTATCGTGATTATCCATTTTTTCTTTTCCATTACCAAATTCTCCTTCCTATTCTCATTACTGTATTAACGAGTTTGCCGTTATTCATTTCGCACATTTCCTGTGTGAAGCTTGAAACTGCCCATACTTCATCAACGCATTTACTCATTGTTGCTGTTTCTGATTTCCATCCGCGCATGGTTTTATTGTGGAGCTTTTGAAGTCCCTGATTGCCACAGGGCACACGCATTCTACCATTTCCGAAATTTACAATTCCTACAGCATACATTTTTTAATTCCTCCGTTCCATAATCACTTTGTGCTGTATATTGCTTAGAAAAAAGGGCTGCTTTGTGCAACCCTTATGTTATGCTTTGTAATTTAATTTGTCGTTGATAAGTGAAAACTCTAAGTCATATTTCTTTGCGTCGCTTTGCATTAGTCTTACAGAGTTAGTAAGTCTGTCAACTTTTGTTTCCAATGTATCAAGTCTTGTTTCCATTTTGTCAAGTCGGTTTTCAATTCCGTCAAGTCGCTTGCCCAAAGTTGTCATTTGCTCTGTTACATTCATAAGCTGTTCCATAATTGCATCGAATTGTTTATCTTGCATTAAATCACCTCTTTTATGTTATTATATTATTTGCTCAGAGAATAATCAACTTCCTTATGTGCTTCATATCCTCTGACAAAAGCATCAGTGTATAATTCTAATTCCCTCATAGTCATATAGCCATTTATTTCCGACAGAATGCCATGATAGATGATATATAATTCCTTTGAGTTGAGATAGAAGTATGTGCTTCGTAAATAATTCCAAACGGTTTTTGAATCCTTTGTTTGAGAGTCGGCAATATCATCCCATATCCAACAGCCATTTCCTACGGGATAAAGATGGAGCGTTTTGCCATTAATAGTGAAATCCTTGCCTTTGAATTCCTCCGTTTCGGCTTCGTCATAGCCATAGAAGATAAATGTATCTTCTGTTTTATTATAGATTGCATATGCCTTATTGTTAGGTAGCAATGCGTTGAATTCGTTCATAAGTGCATTATGTGCGTCGGCAATTTCTAAAGCTGTTTCCTTTGTAAACCAAGGACAAGCCCATCCATTCCAATGAGTGCCATCGGTATATCCGTCATAGATTGCTATGTTATCATCAATTTCAAATGCTGATTCGTGCATTTCTGAATTCCTCCTCTTTTAATCGTTTCTGTGATTATAGGCATATGCTCTTTGTGAAAAAACATAGTATTCTTTCGGGCTTAAGCTACTAAGAAAATCTCTGCTTGATGAGCTACTATCGCAAGCTGATGTTATATTTCCTATGATTACTATAATTATAAGGGCAAGAGCTATTTTCCCTAATATGTTATTGTTGTTCTTCATACTTCTATCTCCTTTATATCAATTCATCGTACTCGAAGTCAAGTACGAGAATGGGATTATTTGCTAAATTTCGCTCTATTTTGACTGTGATAGATTTTACAGCGTCAAGGTCATTCTGGATAATTGCTACTCGTGCGTGACGTGCTTCTCTGTCGGCACGAATTGCTTGCAAGGCTATAGCTTTTTCGAGCATTGCCTTTTGTATTTCCAGCTGTTTTATGCGAGATTGTAATGTATTGATGTCTGTGTTCATCGCTGTATTCTCCTTTTAGTTCATTGATTCAGAGCATATGTTATAGTACTTTAATGGCACCCATTCATTGCCCCTGATATGGAAGAAGATTTTTGCAAGTGTGCTAATAACTTCTCCCGTATAGACGTTAATCCATATAGGCGTAGTGTGATGAGTGAGAAAATTCCAAAGCATTGTTTTAAGTTTTAGTTTCATTATTTGCATGGATACTCCTTATAATTAATGCTGAGAATGATATCGTCTGTGATATCAATCATTGTGCCGTTGTTATCAAAGCGTACTACGACAGCTATACCGTCTCCGTTAATGGTATCTGTGTCATAGCTCCATTCATTACCGTCTTCTGTTATGACTGTACCGTCAAGGTAATATGTTCCATCTGTGGTGTACTGTCTGTGCTTTGAAGTACACCCTACGGAAGATGATAATACAAGAATAAGGGCAAGGGCAAGAATTGAGCGTTTCATAGTTTTCTCCTTTCAAAGTTGTATACCAACTACAAATTTTCCTATACATCGGCTTCCCGTATAGTGGTCTGAATCAATTTCAACAAGTACGTGACCGAAAAGACGCTGATAGAAGTCAAGTACATTGTTAACATCTTTTGCTTTAACGTCGTGGAATGAAGCCACTAAGGGTAATACTTCTTCAAGCATACCTGAAGCTATTGTGCTGTCGGCTTCACGAATGTCATCCCAAGTAAGATGACGTGGCAAGTTAAGATATAGTGTATATGTCATGTGAACATTCTCCTTTCTATAAAATGCTTGAGTGTTGCAAGACGTTGTGATATAATAATAATATCATCAGAGTAGTTTTGTGACGTACTCAGGTCAAGCATAGTTGTTATGCGTTGAGATAATCTACAGAGAAGTCAAAGGGCTTAATAGTGCCTGCTTTTGCCATCATATCAGCAAGAACGCTATAGAAAAGGTCTATGTAAGGCTTTTTTGCATAGACAGCTGTAAAGTTCTTGCCCTCTGACTTGATAAGCTGAGTACCCGAAGCCTTTTTCTTGCCTATATCGGCAATAATAGTGTTGATGGTTTCAACGTGAGCTTTTACATTATGGGCAATAAACCATTCGGCAATGGCATGAACATACTCTTTTTTATCAAGAGTACCCTCTTTGTATTCTTTATAGGCATAGTACATATTAGCGTCAACGTCACCTATGGTCATTTTGGTCTTATTAATTTTAGCTATCTTGTCGGAAGCAAGGCTATGGATAGCGTCAATTTCGTCATTGAGGGCTTTAATTTCAGCGTCAAGGGCTGTCTGATTGACATAGGTTTCTTTAGAAGCTCTTGCAAGCTTTTCGTCAATAAGAGTGCGACGGGCTGAAGTGGAAGTCTTGACAGTCTTGTTAATGCAAGCAATCTTACAAGTTGCGTTCGCATAGTTGTCTACAGCTGTAGTGAAGTCTTTAGAAGTCGTGAAGAAGTTGAGCTTACCCTTTTCAAGAGTGATTTCAGTGTTAGTTTTTACATAAGTTTTTGACATAATTTTACCCTCTCTTTCGCCTATTTAGGCGTATTAAATATTTTTTGAAATGAAAAGACTTTGTTTATCGGCACAAAGTCTAAAGCCATTGTCAAGGATTATTCTTGACGTGCCTGAGCTTCACAAACAATTAAAGCCAATTCGGCTATAAAAGTTTTGCAAAGTGTTTTGTATGAGCTATTGTTTTTAGTGTCAAGCATAGTGTTAGCACTTGCAAAGAAATTGCATTCAATGTTAAAGCGTAGCTCTTCACAAAATTCAATACCCCATTTACCACGCATGAAAGAAATGACAGTAAATAATGTATCACGTACTGTTTGTTCATCTTCCCATAATTCGCCTATGGATAGATTGTCTTTTTTGCGTGGTTTATAGGTTATTTTGATACTCATAATGCTTTCACCTCCCGTTTATGGTATCTATATACCGACAAATTATAGACTTATCAGCATATAGATACCATAACCATAAGGTTATAGTATCTTTTTCTATAGTCAATCGGAGAGTTTCCCCCCTATGTAATCTTCCAATTTTTGCATACGGTTAATGCAAGGTTAGACTGATACATTTATTCTTCACTATGTGTCACGTGTGGGACAAGTCAACCACCATAGTTACTATGTATCGTAATGCCTGATTTGATATCGGAATATGCTTTCCGTTTACAATTGTAAGTTACAATTGTAAAAACCGTTGATTTAATTGTCAAAGAACTTTTGACTTTTGTAGTGCTATTATCATAAGCCGTAACTTATGATTATATGGTTATAATAAGCCGTAACTTATTAACCGATTGACTACATTTTGTCATAGTAACCTTAACTGTTTCTTATGGTAAGACGTTGTTTTAGTTACTGTTTTGTTGTCGTTGTTGTCGTTCCTTCGCTGTGCCTATATTATACTACTTGCTTTTCCAGAACGCAAAAAAATAGAGATTTTTATGTGTTAGGGTACATAAAACTATAATGTTTTCTCATCCAGCAGCAAATACCCCTGGGTGATCTTGTAACACACTGACTTAAAATTTGACATAGTTATTTTTATTATTACTACCCTTACACAGTTCATTTTAGAATATTAAAAAATTAAACAAAATCCTTACAATTTATATATTTAAATACATAATATTTATATACTTTTACACCAAATCGTTTAATTAAAAACCATTAACAAATATGAAATCATTTTCACAAACCACATTACACGGTCACATGAACGCATAACCAAGCACCTTCACTTCCTATAAAACCTTGATCCCTACCCCCTTCTTTTTCACCCCTATTCACAATTTTCACTCTCATTCACATAAAAACATTTACAGTCCTAATAAAACTATCACAATTCCATTTCCAACCTTAAAAAGCTAAATTTGCATACAACTTCGCAAATATCAACCCCAATAACCCACTACAGCTTCTACAAACCTTTTTAAGACTCTTTATATCTCCCCTATTAAATAGTCTACCCACAGCCTTATCGTTGAAATTAGACTCAAAAATATTGAACTCTACTGTAAAAAATTAATCTCTAAAATTATGCCGGGGTACTTGTAATCTAAATACTAATACACCCCTCCCTATACATACTCTCGCCATAAAAATAAAAAAAAAGAAGAGGAGGCTACTTGTACCCTACTCTTCATTAACATTCTTAACTAATTAACATTTTTACATTTTACTACTCACAAGACTTCCACAAACTTCTCAGAGCTTTTTAATTTTCACCCTAACAAATCCTCTACCCACACCATTAACCCCCGAAACAAACTCAAAAACACACTAATGAGTAGTATATTTTCAGCGCACCAAACGACACTATGCTAGCGTATTCCCCTATTTCATATTTTTTTAACAATTTATCTGTTGACAAAACTTTTTCTAAATGATATAATATCACCAGTACAAAACAAAGTGATTGCAAAGAGACGGTATGTCCCCTCCAACTAAAAAACAATAACCGCTTGATGCCCTCCCCTAGCCGAGAGGTCATATTCGAAAATTCATTTCAATTCACATTCGTTTAACTGTTCGCTGAGGGTTTTGGCTTATGCAATAAGGCAAAACCCCGAATAATATTATTTTTATATTTTACGGAGTGTAACGGAGTAAAATATAAAAATAATATTATGAGTAAAAAGTATTTTATATTTTACGGAGTGTAACGGAGTAAAATATAAAATACTATAATTAAACTTTTTATATTAT